>Ga0207657_10000044_pt1 | contig 116398 bp, 96 predicted proteins | sample KBSC33metaG_FD_184316 | JGI IMG/M metagenome (GOLD analysis project Ga0207657, IMG submission 184316) | Corn rhizosphere microbial communities from Kellogg Biological Station, Michigan, USA - KBS C3-3 metaG (SPAdes) (version 2) | ecosystem: Host-associated > Plants > Roots > Rhizosphere > Soil...
GGCGGCGGCGTTTCGCTTGGCGGCGGCATTTCGCTCGGCGGCGGCATTTCGCTCGGCGGCGGCGTCTCGCTCGGCGGCGGCGTTTCGCTCGGCGGCGGCATTTCGCTCGGCGGCGGCATTTCGCTCGGCGGCGGCGTTTCGCTTGGCGGCGGCCTGTCGCTCGGCGGCGGCGTTTCGCTCGGCGGCGGCATTTCGCTCGGCGGCGGCATTTCGCTTGGCGGCGGCATTTCGCTTGGCGGCGGCGTCTCGCTTGGCGGCGGCGTCTCGCTTGGCGGCGGCGGCTCAACGCTCGGCGGCGGCGGCGGCGGAACAACTGTCGGCGGCGGCGGCGGCGGCGGCAACGTCGGCTTGGTCATCCTAAACATGAAAGTCGGGAACGGAATCGGCGGAATCGCCCCACCCCCGCCCCCTCCACCCGCACCGCCGTCGCCGCATCCAGGATTCAACTGCAGCGGCGAACCCTGAACCACGACCTCGTCACTGCCGACGATTCGGATCTTCGTGCCGACCAGCTTGATCGTGCCGTCGGCCGTCATGTTGATGGCCGATGCACCACACACGATGGAAAGCGCGCCACCGACGTTCAGCGCATAAGCACCGCCCACCGACGTCGACATTGCACCGCCCACCGCAATCGCATACGCACCGCCGACGTTCAACGCGCACGCACCGCCGATCATCGTCGACTCGGCGCCGCCCACCGCGTAGCTGGCGACGCCGCCCACGATACTGCTGAACATGCCGCCCACCGCACGCGTGTGCGTGAGCCCCACGCCCATCGACAGATTCACACCGACGGTGTGCGATTCGTTGTTCTTCGTCAGGCGGTTCATGTCCCGCTCCGCCTGCATGTGGAATTCCTCGGAACCCTTCTTGTCTTCGAACCGGATGCCGCTGTAGTTTTCGCGGCCGCCCGTGATCGTCTTGCTCTTGAAGCCGCTTTTCGTGGCTTCCGCAGGCAGATCCCACGGCGGCGGCGTCACGGTGTTGTACAGGCTGCCGAGAATCAACGGACGATCCGGATCGCCATTCATGAAGCCGACGATCACTTCCTGCCCGATTCGTGGAATATAGATGCCACCGAAATTCACGCCTGCCCATGCCTGGCTGACACGGACCCAGCACGAATCCGTCGCATCGTTGCGTGCATATCGGTCCCACAGGAAGCGCACCTTCACGCGGCCGAACTCGTCCGTCCACACCTCGTGTCCCGGCGGACCCACGACAATCGCCGATTGCGGACCACTCGTGGTCGGCTTCGGCGTCTCGCGCGGCATCCGGAACACTTCGCTCGTCGGCTGTACGATCAGCTCGTTATTGCATTCGTACCGGTAACCGCTACCAGATTCGTCGGCGATCTCGGTCAGCATCAACGCCGCTTCGATGATCAAGTACTCGCGGTTGGCTTCCTTGTGCTTATGTTTCGTCAGCGTAAAGGTTTGGCCGCACGCAAGACCTCGCACGTTTCCCTTGCCGAACGCACGCGTGCCGGGCGCACGCCGTTCCTCCATCCGGACCCGGCTGATCAGGTCGCCATGCTTGCTGTCGGTGTAGTCGCCCGGCCACTCGAACAACTCACCTTCGCCCCAATTCGTTTCTCGCGGCTGATGGTTCGACGTCACGAGCAGCGCCCTCGGCCGCGTGAAGTCGAAATCGTCGACCACCACGCGCCCCGGCCGCAGCGATTCGTCCGTCGAGAAATAGTTCAGATACTCGATGTCGATCTTGCCGCCTTCCGGGTGATGCCTAATTTCGTGATAGGCGGCACTCGGCGAGCGGCGATGCGCGCCGATGTGATCGCACAGCACGAGCCGATGCTTGCCGTCGGAGTGCTCGAAGAACCAGTAGATCCCCCACTCCTCCATCAGGCGCTGGATAAAATCGAAATCCGTTTCGCCGTATTGCACCTGGAACGCCCGCGGCTCATTGCGCGTGCTCTCGCCCTGCACCGTGTACTTGTCGACGTCGAGGCGCTTGTCGACCGGATACGGATAATCGCTCAGCACGGTGTCGATGATCTCGACCACCGTCTTGTCCTGAAAGATCTTGTAGTCGCTCGTCAGCGTCGCGAGCCAAAGCCAGGGCCGCAACACGATCCGATAAACGTTGTAGCGCCCTTCCGTGCGCAGGAAACCGGCCTTCACGACGAGGCCGCTGATTTCCCGACCGCCGGCGCCGACGCCGCCTTCCACGCCTGTTCCGATGCCCTCCAGTTGAACACTGACGGTCATCTCCGTGCCGATCATCGCCTTCAAGTCGAGATTCGCACTGGTCGACAACGGCACGTGAAAATCATCCGGCGTGCGCAGCAGCAACTCGTACGTGTAAAGTTTCCCGAGGTGTTCTCCACCGCGAAGCGACAGGAACCGAAGCGCGGGCTTGCCAAGCAGCCGTGGCATCGCATCGCTGCGAATCACCACCGTGCGCTCCTGATTGATCAGTCCTTCCGAAGAATTGATTGACATGCGATCCATTCGCTCCCACTCACCCAAAACAAAGATGCGCCCGCGCGCATTCCCCTATATCCCTGTGCGCTTGTCGTACCGCGCCACCGTGATGCCACTGCCTGCGTCATGTGCCGGCCGCGCGCGCCGGATACCGGATGCGCACCGCCGCGAGCTTGAGCAGCACGTCGATCAGCAAATCGGCGCCGATACTTGTCGCGGCATCGACCAGATAGCTGGCGGCCAGCTCGAGATCGCCCGGCTCGCGCGCATCGATCACCTTCCGTCCGAACGCAACGACGCGCCGCATGCAGTAGACCGCGCGCAAACTCGGAATCGACGGTGCACCGTCCGCGGGATCGATGGCCACCACCCACTCGACCGGCGCCGCATGTACGCCCAGCCATTCGCCCAGCGTGCTCGCAATCGTCGACAGGTTACCGCTGCCGCATAGCGCCGCCACCTTCGCGTCGTCCACCCCACGCAGTTGCCAGGCGGCCAACCACAACGTGCGTTCGAGCTTCTTGATATGCGGCATGCGACGAAATGCGACCCGTTCGCGATACTCGCGATGCCGGCTGCGCAGCGTCGTGCAATTCGAAGCGATCGCCCGCTCGAGCATTCGTGTGTCCAGCTCGTGCTCGCTCGGCAGTTGATCGAACGTGTATGTATCAGCGTTCCGTATGTTCATGAATCCGCCCTTGCTCGATATCGACAGCGCGTTGCCAGCCGTGACCGGACTCCGGTTCGCCGGCGCCGCGCCCGGTAGCCGCTTCGCACGCCGGCGCACGGGTGACCCGCCACTGATCGACAAAACCGCCGCGATCGTCCTGTTGCCAGAACCATCCGCCGTCGCACTGCGCCACACATCGCGGCCAGGCCGTCCACGGTGCCTCGGGCACGCCGGTCAGCACACGTGCCGGATCGTCGTCGCGCTCGGCCGGTCGCGCTTGCGAGGCCCCCGGCGACACGGCCGCCTTTCGGCCGCGACCGCCCAGGCGCGGCCACGCGAACGCGTGAGCCGCTCGCCACAGCGCGTCCAGTTGCGCATGCAACGACGCCACCGACATATCCGCGGCCGCGGGTTGCGCGCGCGGCGGCACATGCTTCGCGAGCAGGCGCGCCATCTGGAACAGCACACCACGTGGTTCGCGCAGCCGGCGTTCCAGCCAGCGGCGCGATACGGCACAGCAGACGATGCACGGATGACGCCGTCCAGCCCGATCGCACGAAGCAGCCATCACGCCAACGACATAGCGCCCGTCGCCAAACGGCGAGCATGCGGGGGTCAGCACGAAACTCCATGGCAACGCGTGCGCGCCCCCTTCGCCGGATAGATGCGTGATCCAGTCGGGATGACGCGTGAGCCAGTGTTGCCATTGCAGCGCCTGCACGACGGTCGTTCGGTAGCGAACCTGCTCCCCGGACGCGGGGAGACGCCCCCACAGCGCGGGCATGCCAACCGTCACGCGAGCCCCCCCGGGCAATGAAAGCCCGTGAGCAGGTTGCTCGTCAGCGGATTCGACTGGCCGCTCGTCATCAATTCGAGCGCCGCATGCCGGCCATCGAAATCGAAACCGAGGGTCAGACGGCTGGCCGATGCCGTGCCGGTCAACCGGCCGCGCTCGATCAACCGGAACAGCGCCCAAGGCCCCGTCGCGACGATCGTCGACGTATCCGGCCGGATCGCCGGCTTTGCCGCGATCTCGGCCACCGCACCGCCGCGCGGCCCGGGCCAGCTCAGCGCGAACGGCGTGACAGGGCCGTGCACGTAGCGCTGCGTCTGACCGTCGATGTCGATCAGCAATTCGGTGATCTCGGGATCGATCGCGGCCACCTTGGCATCCATCTTCCACGCCATCCGCTTCGCGCCCTGATCGCGGAAGAACACTTCGCGGATCGCGGCCGCGCGTTCGAACGGCGCGAGGCTCGGGCCCTTTATCGGCGGCATGCCGGGGCTCAGCGACTTGTAGCGCCAAGGCTTTGCGTTCGTATCGACATAGCTCGCCAGCGATTTCTGGAAGAATTCGTCGAATACGCCACCCGCCGCGAACATCCGGTTGAAGTCCTCCACATCGACTTCCTGACTGCTACGCACGAATGGGTATTTCCCGTCGATCGTGCGCCGGCAACTTTGCCCGACGCTCGTATCGACCTGCATCGCGAGCAGCCCGCCGACCTCCTGCCCGACCTTGTCGGCCACCTGCGTCGCGATGCCGCCCAGTACGAGCTGCAATGGCGCGGGCAGCTTTTCGGCCTCCGTCTGCAACGTCGTGCCGATATCCAGCGCCGGCGGCATGCTGTTGGCCGACAGTGCGTTGCTCGCGACGACGAGGCGCGTGTATTGCTCGTTGATCAGCGTCAGAATCGCGTCGAGTTGCAACGCCTTGCCGCCCCCGGAGATCGGCTTGTCCGTCATCGCCGGGCCGCTGCCGGTGTCGGCCTGTCCGGTGGTGACTTCGCGCAGCGCTGCAAAGCGGTTGTCGACGAACTCCTTTTCGAGCCGCGTTTCGGGCCGCTGCGCGGCAATCTTCGCGGCCTCGATCGCCGCGGTCCGCGCCGCGGTCGACTGGCGGCCAACCGCCGTCAGCGCGAGATCGTTCAGCGACGATGGGTCCTGTGCATTGATCACCGACAGCGACGTTTCCCTGACCACCGCACGCGCCAGCCTGACCAGCGGCGAATCGGGCGCGGCGAGCGCGCGCAGCGTCGCCTGATCGAGCGCCAGCGTGCCGTCGCGACCATTCTCGCCACTGGTGGCCGGCCGAATGTCCGCGAGAAACTGTTGCCAGTAGTTCCCGTAATCGATCAGATACTGGCGGCGAATCTCGTCGGCAAGCGACGATCTCGACGTCACGACACGCATGCCCTGGATCGACGCGGTCAGGTCGGTGCGCTTGGCGGGACGACCCATGACCCAATCGTCGTCGGCCTGCGCGCGCGCCAGAAATTCCGGCAGGCGCCGACTGAACAGCGCGTGGTAACCGTCGTACGTGTAAAGCCCCGGCACGCCTCGTTCGAAGCGCGAGCCATCCACCAGCTTGAAGAGCGACGCACCCTGCAACCCGAGTGCCTGCGCGAGCGTGAAGTTGTCGGGTGCCTCTTTCTCCATCGCACCGATCGCCCGTTCATACAGGCGTTTCGGCGCCGGATTCTGGCTCAGGAAGAGTCGCGCCCGCTGCACGAGCGCGGCATCCTGTTTCATGGACGGCGTGACGGGCCGTTCGTCGACGAACAGCGCCTCCAGGTGGCGCGTCATCGCATTGCGCCCTCCCATCGCCGCCGCGCTGTCCGAGCGCTCCCAGTCACGCAATACCCATGCTCGCACGGCCTTCGCGTCGTAACGCTCGGCGTCGTACAACATCAGATAGATGGTCAGCGTCCGGTACACATCGTCAGAGTTTTGCGCTGCGATCTGCGTGTTCAGCTCGCTTTCGACGCGCGACACGATTTGCGGCATCAAGGTCTGCTTCAGCAGGCTCAGATAGGTCGTGTCCGACGCGGTGACGATGGCCGGAACGACGTACAGGCCATAACGGTAAGCGAGCCCCGGCGCGTCGAGATCGAGATCGCCGTAGCGCGGCAGATCCCTCGATCTGTCCAGCAGACCGCCGATCGCCGACGCCTTCGGCGCCTTGTTGTACGCCGCGGCGTGCACGGCGAGCGCCGAGGTCTTGCCGGCAATCGCCGACAAATAGTTCTGGTTGTTTTCGTGACTCACCGTCAACGCGAACGCGAGCCAGACGAACACGGCCGCGGTCAGCAGATGACCGGCCCAGCGCATCGTTCTGAAGCGTATCTCCCACTTCAGGTCGGCACGGACCAGATGCGCCTCCGGCACGATCACGTGCTGAAACACATTGCGCAGGAAGAAACTCCGATGCCCCGCTATCGCTCCGTCGCCGCGCGCTTGCGCTGCCGTGTCGCTGACCGTACGAAGGCGCGCGAGCTTGCGTTTCAGCCGCTGCAGCACCGTCTCGCGATCGACGGCCACCATCTGGTCCGTCTGCTCGGCGCTCGTGAAATACACGCCGCGCAGCATGTTCTGCAACTGCGCGTCGTCATAGCGGGAATCGAGGAACACCAGTTCGACCAAATCCGCAACCAGCATCGACAGACCGCGGAATTCCTGTGCGAGCGGGTACAACCGCTTGCGACGATCGCTCTCGTATTCTTCCAGCAAGCGGTTGTTCACGCCGGCATCGATCCGCGCTTCGAGCAGCGCCAGCTCGTGCACGCAGTGACGTCGCAGCCCGTCGACACTGGCCTCGCCCGACTCGTCACACGGCAGCGTAAAGCCCCAGATCTGCGTGCGCCCGTCCGCCGTCAGCGACTGGAAATATTCGGTGAAGCCGGGCAGCAGGTCCAGTTTCGTCACGAACACGTATACCGGGAAACGAATCCCCAGTTGCTGGCGCAGCTCGCCGAGACGGGCGCGCAGGCTTGCCGCGAGCGCGGTGCGCTCCGCCTCCGACCGGTTGACCAGATCCGCGACGCTGACCGTCAGGATCGCGCCGTTGAGCGGCGCACGCGGTCGATGCTTGCGCAACTGACCGAGCAGCTCCTTCCATTCCGCGGCATTGATCGTCGTGGCCGTTTCGTCCGCTGCGTCGTCCTGTTCGACGTACCGGCCGGCGGTGTCGATCAGCACCGCCTCGTTCGCGAACCACCAGTCGCAGTTCGCGGTGTGCTCGATATCGTGCGCGGACATCGCACCCATCTGATCGGTCAACGGAAACTGCAGGCCCGCGCCGAGGATCGCGGTCGTCTTCCCGGCTCCCGGCGTCCCCAGCATCATGTACCACGGCAATCCGTACAGATGGCGGTCCACCTCGAGCCAGCGACGCCACCCGAGCGTGCCGCCACGCAGGCGCTTCAACTGCGCAATCGCCTTGGACACCACCATGGCGACCGCGCGCACCTCGTCGCGGCCGATTTCGACCGGCTGATCGCCCTTCGGCTCGAGAAAGCGCTTCAGCAGCGCATCGTTCGACCGCAGCGCCTGCCACAACTTGTAGAGCCCGTAGACGGCATAGCAGAACACGATCGCGGCGACGATCAGCACGCGTACCCAGATCGGCTCGAGCGGATGATGCTCCGCGAATCCGAACAACGGCCCGACGTGCCAAAGCGCGACGCAAAGCGCGATCACCCAGATCGGACTCAGCGGCCACCGCCGCAGCCACAGGACGAGCAGGCACACCAACAGCGCAATCACGATCGAACGGATCACGGCGCCGGCGAACGGATGCAGTTCGCCGAACACGAACAAGGGTCCCAGGAACCAGACCGCCACGCACGCCAGCAGCATCGCCACGCACGCCAGCATCCGCCACGAAACCAACCATCTGAAAAGACGTTTCAAATAAGACATGCTGAATTCCGGTACTACAGGGTGACCATGATTTCGACGCGGCGGTTGAGTGCTCTGCCTGCCGCCGTCGCGTTATCGCCAACCGGCTGGGTGTCACCCTTGCCGACCGCGCGAATCCGCTCCGCCGGCGTGCCGTCCCGCTGCAGGATCTGTGCGACGAACTCCGCACGCTTTTCCGACAAAACCTGGTTGTCCGCGAAAGCCGCGCTACGAATCGGCTGATTGTCGGTATGTCCGCTCACGAGCACGTTGCCGCCGACGCGCGCCACTTCGCTCGCGACCTTGTTCAGGATGGGCTCGATCTCCGGCAGCACCACGCTCTTGCCCGACGCGAACATCGAATCGCCCCTGAACACGACGACACTGCGGCGATCGTCCTCGTCGACGGTCACCAGGCCGCGCGCGATCTCGTTCCGCAACAGCTGCGACAGGCGCAGGCGCTGCGGCGCGGACGCGAGTCGCTCCTTGCCGATATCGAGAATGCGCGTCTCCAGCACATGGCGCTGGGTCAGCAGGTGGTACTGGTAAAACACGAACAGCGCGAACAGCGCGAGCGCCGCGACGGCGGCGGACGCCCAGACCGGCACGCTGCGCAGCAGCGGCAGCTTGCCGGGGGGCGCGCCCCGCCAGTGCGGCGACAACTCGGGCTGAAGCGCGTCGCGCGCGCCGGTGATGAGCGTCCACAGACGCTGGCGGATCTGTTCGAGATAGCGACGGCCGTCGGCCATCACGCTGTAGCGCCCCTCGAATCCGAGCCCGAGCACGCGATACAGGATTTCCAGGATGTCGACGTACTCCTGGGGATCGGTCGCCATCCGGCCGATCAGCAGGAAGAATTTCTCGCCTCCGTCGACTTCACCCTCGAACGTGATCAGCAGACTTCGCGCTGCCCATACGCCGCCTCCGCCCCAGCTCGTGCGGTTGGCCGCCTCGTCCAGCGCGGTGCACAGACAGTAGCGGACGACCGCCATGTGCTTCCATGGCAGATCGGCCTTGTCGCACACCTTCTGGAACAGGCTGACCTCGCGTACGAGGAGCGTGCGCAGTCCTTCCACCGCTTCCGATGTATCGAGCGTCGCCGGCATGTCGGCGAGCATTCTGAGCAACGGTCGCGCCGCCTCGAGCAGCGGATTGGCGGCCGCCCGCACCTCGTCGAGACGCTGCTGGATATCCACGACCGCATCGAACTCGCCGGGATCGACGGCTGGGCCCGATGCGCGTCTTTCCTCGCCGCCGCGCTCCTTCTGCGGATCAAGCACCGTCCCGGAATCGCCCGCCAGAAAGTCGAACGCGTCTTTGTCGAACGTACCGGAGTTCATTTATGGCGCACCCCCCAGAGCTCGAGCTTCAACTCGGGGAAATGACCGGCGATGTGCATCGCGAGTCCGCCCTGTTGCGCGATCTGCTCCCAGAACGGTCCGCTGCGCGACAGCTCGTAATAGATGTAGCTCGAATTGAACGGAATCTGCCGCGGAGGCACCGGCAGCGGCACCATCGTCAGGCCCGGCAGGTGCGAACGAATGAGCTCCGGCAAACGCTGCGGCTGGCTGATCTTCGTCTGCGCCGCGAATTGCTGCTGGAGCACATCCGGCGACATCTGCGCGCCGACCGCCAGCACGAGGCTCGAATAGCCCGACAGTTCGGCCGGCATCACCGCGGCGACGCGGATGCCATGCGGCTGCTCGGTGAGCGGGATCGGCTGCGCACCGCGGATCAGCACCTGGTTGAGCAGATAGTGGACTTCTTCGACGAGCGGCCGGATGCTCGCAAACAACTGCGCATGATCGTAGCCCGGTGTCGGCAGAGGACGACGCGTCTGCGGACGAACGAACGTCGACAGTTCGCCCGCCATCATCGCGAGTTCGCGATAGAACACCATCGGCGGCGTCTCGCGAATCCGGCAGATATGCTCGAGCAGCGGCTCATAGCGATTCAGCACCTGCAGAAGCAGGTAATCGGCCACTTCCGCCGCGGCGCCCGCACGCCCGTCGCTACCCGACAGGCGGGTGGCCAGTGCATCGGCGCGCAGCTTCGTAAGACCATGCAATTGCGTCGCCCATTCGCGCAGCAGCGGGTCGGCGCCATACTGGCTGACCGGCGGAATGTGATCGGTGACGTGCAGCGACACCGAGCCGTCCGCACGCAGCGTCTTGATGCGCGTCAGCGCGATGCCGATCCACGACTGCGTCAGTTCCTTCTCGGGCAGCAGTCGCAAGCGCAGGTTCGCCAGCTGCACGGGCTTGGGGCCTTGACCGATCGTGTTGCTGTCCCGCAGCTCGTTTTCGAATGCCAGATAGCGAGCCAGCGATGCCGTCTCGTCGCGAAACACCGTCTCTTCGGTATTGGGCAGGCGCAACGGGACGGCCAGATAGATCACCTGGTTCTGGTGCTCGGGCGCGATCGTCAGCGGCGGCGGCGGCGGCGCATGCGCCGGCACGTCGAATGGCGTGCCGTCGGGAAACACGCCGGCTCCGCTCTTGAATACGAGTTTGCCGAATGCCAGCGACTCCTGGTCGATCTCGAACTGACTGAACCCCCAGAAGAACGGGCTGAGCGGCGCGGAACGCTTGTGCGCGAAATGTTCGAAATAGCGCTCTTGCTGCTGGAACAGTTGTGGCAGCAGGAAAAGACCCTCGCTCCACACGACCTTGTTATGCCAACTCATGTCAATCCAATTCAGTAACCAGAACGGCCCGCTGGCCGATATCCACGTTCAGTTTGATTTTCGTGCGCGCCGTCAGCACCCGAAGCCACGCTTCGTCCGGCGGCGGCGGCATGCGATACGTTCCGCGCCACACCGACTTGCCGAGCTCACGGTATCCGGCCAGCACGCCGATCGCAGTCGTCGCGCTGTTCATGCGCCGGCGAATATCCCGGACGTCTCCCGGACGCAGCACGAACTCGTCGATCACGATCGCGTCTTCGCCCAGCACTTTCTTGCTGTCGTTTTGCAGCGAGAAGAAGTCGGCGTTGTCGAACGTATATGCCGACTTCAATTCATAGATTCTCACCATGATCGGCGCGGGCCGCCCCAGCTCGTCCGGATTGACGCCATCGCTCACCTTGATCTTCAGATTCAGCGACGCGGCCAGTTCCTTCCGGGTCGGTACGCCTCCGCACGCAGTAAGCGACAACAATGTCAGTCCGGTCGCGATACGTTTGAGCGCATTGCGGCGCGTCGCCATACGTGGCGGAAATCGAGAAAACATATGGAAGATCCTGTCGTACCCGGGGCAGCCGTTGACCAAGGCGTCTGTGCATCACGAAGACGCCTTGGTCAACGGCCTGCGACGCCGCCGGCGCGAGCGCCGACGGCGTCGCCCTCAACTACGGGCGCCGACGCTTAGGCCGCGTTCCGCTTGATGTCGAACGTCGCCGTGATCGCACCGCCGCTGCCGCCTTGCGCGTTCTGCACGACGTATTCCTGCTTGAGGCGCGAGAACGACAGGCGCACGATTTCGCGCGGCCGCGACTCGTCGGCCGCAACGCCAGCCGGGCTCACGTGCGTCACCAGCACGTCATTCATCGTCAACAGGATGTATTCGAGCGGATTCCCACCCGCCTTGCGTACCGTGAGCTTCGCTTGGTCGATGTGCTTGCCCAGCAGACAGTACTGAATCAGGTTCGGGCTCGCACGATCGATGTAGTGCTCGAATTGCAGATCGTCCACGGTAGCCCGGCCGGCGCCGCCGCCCGAGCCCAGGTGCATGTTCGATTGCTGCGATACGCTCCACGACCAGCTCAAGACCTCAATTTCGTCATGGTGAGTAGCATCCTTGGATTCGCCGTCGATTCCGTTGATCTTGAGGAAAATGTCGTGTGCCATGGCATCACTCCTTACGTCTTGGTTAAATTTTTAGTAGACCTAACTTGATGATCAGGAATATTTACAGAGCGCCTGATCACCGCTCCCCGGGTCAAACGCCGCGCCGGGATCTCGGAACGACGATCTGCTCGACGCAATGTTCAGCGCGCCGGACGGGGCTCCGCGTTCAGCAGCCGGCCCCGCGGCAATTGCGTGCCGCGATCAGGCAGCGGCCTTGACCGACGGAAGCTTCGCGACGAGCCGCAGCGACACGGTCAGACCTTCCAGCTGGAAGTGCGGGCGCAGGAAAAATTTCGCCTGGTAGTAGCCGGGGTTGCCCTCGACTTCTTCCACGACCACCTCGGCAGCGGCCAGCGGGCGACGCGCCTTGGTTTCCTGAGACGAGTTCGCGGGATCGGCGTCAACGTAGTACATGATCCATTCGTTGAGCCATTGCTGCATTTCGTCGCGCTCCTTGAACGAGCCGATCTTGTCGCGCACGATGCACTTCAGGTAGTGCGCGAAACGCGAGCACGCAAACAGATACGGCAGGCGCGCGGAAAGATTCGCGTTGGCCGTCGCGTCCGGATCGTAGTACTCGGCAGGCTTCTGCAGCGACTGGGCGCCGATGAACGCCGCGTAATCGGTATTCTTGCGGTGGATCAGCGGAATGAAACCGTTCTTCGAAAGCTCCGCCTCGCGCCGGTCCGAAATCGCGATCTCGGTCGGGCACTTCATGTCGATGCCGCCGTCGTCGGTCGGGAACGTATGGCACGGCAGATTCTCGACCACGCCGCCGCTCTCGACGCCGCGAATCAGCGTGCACCAGCCGTAGTGCTTGAACGACCGATTGATGTTGACCGCCATCGCATAAGCCGCGTTCGCCCACGAGTACTTGCGGTGATCCGAGCCGTCGGTCGACTCTTCGAAATCGAATTCGTCGACCGGATTGGTGCGAATGCCGTACGGCAGCCGCGCGAGGAAGCGCGGCATGGCAAGACCAATGTAGCGAGAGTCTTCGGAGTTACGCAGCGAGTTCCACGGTGCGTACTCGAGGTTCTGCGTGAAAATCTTGGTCAGATCGCGCGGGTTCGCGAGCTCCTGCCACGAATCCATCTGCAGCACGGACGGCGACGCGCCCGTAATGAACGGTGCGTGCGCGGCCGCGGCGACCTTGCCGATCGATGCGAGCAGATCGACGTCCGGCGGCGTGTGGTCGAAATAATAGTCGGCCACCAGGCAGCCGTACGGCTCCCCGCCCAACTGTCCGTATTCCTCTTCGTAGATCTGCTTGAAGAACGGGCTCTGATCCCAAGCCACGCCCTTGTAGCGCTTCATCGTGCGACGCAGGTCTTCCTTGGACACGTCCATGAAGCGGATTTTCAGCTTCTCGTCGGTTTCCGTGTTGGTCACGAGATGATGCAATCCACGCCACGCGCTTTCCAGCTTCTGGAAATCGTCGTGGTGCAGAATCAGGTTGATCTGCTCCGACAACTTGCGGTCGATCTCGCCGATGATCGCCTCGATACTCTTGTAGGCGTCGTCCGACATCGTCACCGAATTGGCCAATGCCTGCTCGGCGAGCGTCTTGACGGCAGACTCCACCGCCTCGCGCGCCTGTTCGGTCTTGGGCTTGAACTCACGCGACAACAGCGCGTTGAAATCCGATTGGGCTCCGAGCTGCGCCTCGGCAGCGCGCGCCTGCGATTCACGTACAGCCATTTTTATCTTTACCTGTGTTAGATCGTGGTTTACCGTCCGGGACCGCGTTACTGTTCTTGCGGCTCCTGAGCGTCCTGCTTCCGTGCTTCAGGCTTCGGTGCCTTGGCGAGCGCGCTCAGCAGCGCCGGGTCCTTCAGCACCTTGCTGACGAGATTCTCCGCGCCCGATTTGCCGTCCATGTAGGTCTGCAGGTTGGCGAGCTGCGTGCGCGCGTCGAGCAGCTGCGACAGCGCATCGACATTTCGCGCAATCGCGGCCGGCGAGAAGTCGTCCATGCTTTCGAACGTGATGTCGACCAGCAGCTGGCCGTCGCCCGACAGCGTATTCGGGACCGAAAACGCGACGCGCGGCTTCATCGCCTTCATCCGCTCGTCGAAGTTGTCGATGTCGATGTTGTAGAACTTGCGATCGCTGACTGCCGGCAACGACTCCAGCGGCTTGCCGGACAGATCGGCGAGCACGCCCATCACGAACGGCAGCTCCACCTTTTTCTCGGAGCCGTAGATCTCGACGTCGTACTCGATCTGGACGCGCGGAGCACGATTTCGCGCAATGAATTTCTGTGCACTGCTGGATATGGCCATAAACTTTCCAGATGAATTCAGATTGGGTAAAAATCAATGAGCGAATGCTCAGCCGTTTCGCCCTTTCAGCGTAAACTTCGGGCATCTTACGGCAGTCGTCGGCGGCCATATATAGGACCGGTACTAACTTAATTGCCTACAATTGGATATATAACAATTGTTCAAATAAATCTTTATCTCAATAAATGGGCGGGCCGAAAACACCGGCTACGGTCGAGATAAATCCCTGCCTGGAATAACCGCGCCCGCGGCGCGGATGAATCGTTGCGATGCCGCGGGCCGGGGCTGCGCAAGACGGCCGGACTGCCATGGTGATGAAGCGATGCGCTCGTGCCTCGAGCGCATGCCGACGCGGTCAATGACGCACGCCGTCCGGGATCAGCGAAACGTCGACACGCCTGTTCAATGCCCGGCCCGCCTCGCTGCGGTTGTCCGCGATCGGACGGATGTCGCCCATTCCTTGAATCGCGAAACGCGCGACCGACAACCCGCCTTCGGCGACAAGCCAATCGCGGATCGCACGCGCCCGTGCTTCGGACAGCCGAAGGTTCGCGTCGGCCGATCCCTCACTGTCCGCATGCCCCTCGATCAGCACGCGCTGGTCCGGATTCTCGCGGATCAGCCGAAGCACATGCGCCAGTTCGCGACGTTCGTGAGCAGGGGAAAATGTTGCCTTGCCGCTTGCAAACAGCGAAAGGCTATCGATCTGTACGGTCGTGAGCGGCGGCTGATAGGCCGTCAGCGCTACGTCGACGCGAGGCAACAGCGCGCGCCCCGGATATAGTCCCCAGCCCGCGCCGAACGGCGCGCCGTCGCGCAGATTGCGCGCCACTTCGTCGCGCGCCGCACGCAGCCGCTCGAACGAGTCGATCGACGCGGTGATCCGGACGGCCGGCGTGTTCCAATAGGCAGACAGGTCATCCGAGATCCGCTCGACGATCCGATAATTCACTGCGCCCGATATGGCCACGGCTACGGTCGTGGCGGCCACACTCGACAGCAGCACGTGTGACGCGAGCGGCCACTCTCTCCGGTTGACCGGCGATGGCAGCAGGTGCCGCTTGGCCGGACCCGCTGAACCTGGAGCCGACGCGTGAATACGCGGCAGCGGAAGCGGCCCCGCCACCGGCTTCGTCACGCGTGGCTGCAGGCCGGTTCTGGCAATCAGCCAGCGGGTCCATGCGCCCGGCCGAATCGGCGTATGGTCGATGTCCGCCAGCGAAGCGCCCTGTAGCGCAAACGGCACGGTATTCGACAACGCGGAGATCGACGACAGCAACGCCGCCTCGTCGAGCCATTCGAATACCGCGAGCCCCAGTGCGCTCCGCACGGCCGCCTCGGCGTGCCGCGACTCGGCCAGGCTGCCGCGGATCGCCGGCAACCGGTCGGACAGCCCGATTGCCTCCGTGACGTGCGGAGCGTTGAATTCGAGCGCATCGCCAAACCATCGCGTTTGCGGCGTGCCGTCCTCGCCCGGCCCCAGACACGCATACACCGCGACGTGACAAGGCAACACGCATTCGGGATGGCAGTACGCCGCCTGCAGTGCAATGCGCCATTGCGCGAACTCTCGACGCAATACGCTTTCGTCATCGCCCTCCGGTACCACCGGCAGCAGCGCGGCGTCCGGGAAACGCCCTCGCGCCGCCTTGACTTGCGTCATTACATCGTTCAGCCGCGCCGGCGTATCGGCCAGCAGCCACACCGCCCGGTCGTCGCGCCTGAGCGTCGCCCGCCCGCCGTCGCGTGGAAACAGCGCGGCCGCATAGGGCCCGACGACGACGATCACCTCGAGTTCGCGCGCCGTGCTGCCGATCGCTTGTTCGGCAGGCTCGGCGGAAGCCTCCACCGGGCGCCGACGCTCGCGCCAAGCGGCGCCCCCCATCGCGAACGCGACCGCCAATGCGATGCATAACGCGCTCTGCCAATCGGGCAGCCCGGCCAGTGCCCACGCGCCGCCGAACACGACGATCGGCATTGCGATCCAGACGAGTACGGTCTCCTTCATCGATCGCATGCTCATTGGCGCCCTCCGTCGCCGTTCTGCGCAACGCGCGGGCCCGAGTCGGGCAAGCGCTCCACCGCACGCCACAACGAGACGTTGCAGAAGATCCACACTGCCGTCAGCACTACCATTGCCAACAACACCGGCCGAAGCGGCCCCCATGCACGCGCCGCGACAGCGGCAACCGAACTCGCAAACCACGATGATGGCTGCGCCGGCGCATTCGCCGCATCGGCCCCGCGCGTTTCTGCGGGCGATGTCCCGGGACACGGGGTGCTCAGACACGCCCGAAGCGCGTCGCGTTCCTGCGACGACCCAAGCCCTAGCAGCGCCGTATACATATTCAGCAACGCCGCTTCCGAACCCGCACCGTTCAGCAACGCGTCGATTTGCGCGCCGGGTCGCGCCGCGCCGCTGTGTGCGCGATGAAAGCGGAACAGCAGCGTCTCGCGCAACCACTCGTCGCGCCTGACCGCCGGCAGGTGGCGCAACGTCACCTCGTCCAGCAACATGCATTGCGCGATGCCGACGTCGCGCACGACATCGCTTGCTCGGCCGTCGTCGCGCATCGCCTGCTCGAACCGCTCGACGAGCCCGATACAGCGCGCGCGCCAGGCGTGGACTTCCGGCATCGACGCACCCTGCGCGAGCAGCGCGATATGCAGTACGGTCTCTTGAAGCGACGCGCGCAACGCGGCGCCTGAACTGTCCAATGTCATGCGAATAACAAGAAGAATTGTCGGTGAAACGCCATCACGGCATCTGAATCACGAACGTCGCATACGTACGCACCGAGCCGGCGCGTGTCGCGCCGGTCGCGTAGTACTGCGCGCCGAACGGCACCTGCGTCGTGGTCGACGCATCGACGTTCACGGTCTGCATAGTCGCCGCATTGCCGACCTGAATCGGCGAACCGTCACCGTTCATTAACTGGACCTGGACATTTTGGGCGCTTGCCGGATCGCTCGGCGTTTCGACGTCGAGATTGCCGTTCGCATTCGTCGTGGCGCCCCGTTCAAAATAGACGCGGACCGCCTCGATGCTGCCGTCGCAGCGCAACGGGATGGTGAAGGCCGTGGAGCCTGCCGTCTGCCCCGCCGAGGCGAGCGACGACGTCGAAATGCGTGGTAGCCTGATCGTCTGCTTTTCCTGGCCACCCACGATCGTGCACGTCACCGAGTTATACGAGCCCTGAAACTTGACCGTGACGGTCGGATTGCCCGCCCCCCAGGCGACACTGCACGCGCCGGCTACCATCGCGGCCGCGGCGCCTGATGCGATGCATCGGATCCATTTCGATGCCTGCGTGCATATCATTTTGTCCATGAGTCCTGTGCCTTCCCTTGACGCACGCGCGTCATTGCATCGCCGCCGTGTCGCAGCGCAAGCGCACGCGCGTCGCCATCTTGATCTTCCCCGCATTCGCCGATGCGGCCGGTACCGCATAAGGCAAGCTGCACCGGTCCGCGGGACCGATTCCCCACTTCGCGGTCAGTTCGCCGGAGCCTTCCAGCCCGCGCAGGAACGCCATGCCGCCTTGGCCGACGCCGCCGACCGATTTGCCCGCGGCATCGAACAATTGAGTGCCCATCGGTAGCGGCGAGCCATCCTGCCGCTCCATCGTCGCGAACACCGGACGCCCCCGCACCGTGCTCATCTTGACGAATACGACGGAGTTGTAGCGCGGCACCACTTCCTCGCTCGTGTTCCCGAGTTCGACGTCGTCGGGAAGTCTGGATGGGTCGATCTCGACCGTGTTGACGCGATACGGCGTGAGTGACGGAATCACCGCGTAGCCGAAACGATCGATCGATGCGCCTTGTCCGTTGACGATCTGCCCGCCGGTCGCGCCCTTCGCCTCGATCAACGCCGCCGCCGGACCGAGCGGCGGGCTCAACGTGACACCGCCCCGATGGACGATCATCGCGCCGTTCGCGCCGAGCGACGCCTGACGCATCTTGTTGCTGAGCGACGCGTTCGCGCTGTAGGTGCCGACAGACGACCGATAGGTCCCGTAGCCGCCGAACGACGACAGCGCACTCGTATCGCCCCCGGCGATGCGCGATGCGGTGACCCCGTAGTTGAACGGCGCGATGGTTCCCTTGCTGCCGGACATGTCCATCTGAATGGCGCTATTGCCGCTCGAATCACGCGAAGCCGACGTGGTCAATGAATTGAAGACGGGGCTCTTCGTGTACGTCTGCTTGCCGAGCGGGATCGTCAAATTGATCCCCACCTGGGTAACCGTCCGGTCGTCGCCGTTACGGGCACGCTGCGCATACACCGAATACGACATGCGCCTGAATGTGCTGTTGAAGCCGACCTGATACTGCAGATCCCTTCCCCGCTGCCCGCCCCAATAGTCCTGCGAACTTCCCGTGACATAGAGGGCACTTCGATCGCCCAGGCGCTGGTTGACATTGAGTTGCAGACGCGTCCTGGCCCGATAGTTGTACTGACCAATCGAACCACTCCAATCCCTGCGTGCGTTCACTGCATCCTGGAGACTGAAGAAGTTCGAGGTCGAATAGCGGTACGCGGCCACCGAAAAATTGGTTCCCGTCGGCTCCAGCATCTTGCTGTAGGTGATACGCGAGCTGAGACCGTGGTAGGTGCGCCGACCCGGCACACTCGTGTGCGCGGACGTGACGTCGAACGCGAATGCGCCGACCGACGTATTGAGCGCCACCCCAAGCACGCCGGAACCGTAACCTGTCGACGACAATGCGCCGGCGTAGGCGGTGACGAGATTCGTTATGCCTCGCTGGTAAACCAGTTGTGCCACCCACGGCTTCACATCGACGGCATTGTCCCGATACTGACCGACCGTGACGTTGAAACGGTGCCGCCCCGGCCGCAACAGTTGCGGAACGGCGGCAAACGGCACCGAGAAGCGCCGCACGCGCCCGTCCGATTCCGTGACCGTCACGTCGAGATCGCCGCCGTACCCCGTGGCGGGAAGATCGTTGAATTCGAACGGCCCCGGCGACACGGTTTCCTCGTAGACCGTGTTGGCCCCTTGCCGCACGACCACGCGCGCGTTGGTGTCCGCGACGCCGCGAATGGTCGGCGCATAAGCCTGCAGCGAATTCGGCAGCATGCGGTCGTCGCTCGACAACTGGACACCGCGCACGCCGAACGAATCGAATACGTCGCCGCTCGTGAAGCTGTCGCCGAGCACGATCTGGCTGCGCAGCGCCGTGATGTCCCGCTGAACGAAGGTTTCGAGGCTTCGCCACGAAACGCCCGCACTTCGGCTCGCCCAGTTCAGCGTCGAGCGGTGACGGAAACGCCACGGCCCGATATTCACACCCGACTGCAGACCGGTATACAAGCTGCTGAAGTTGTGGCCGAAAAAGTTGCTCTCGCTCGTGTATCCGTTGACGTTGTACTGCAGCAGACCGACGTTGATCCCTTCGTCCCAGCGCGACGGATCGACATAGCCGTAGGCCCTCTTGCTCATCACGGTCTGCGGAATCGTCACATCGAGCGTCAGATCCGCGCTGTCGAACGAGTAGGTCGCGTCGGGTATCGTGTCGCGCAGCGCGAGACAGGCGTCGGGCGCCGATTCGTGTGCGGCCGGCGCGCCAGCATCGTCGTCCTGCTTCGATCGCCGAAGCTGCCTCGCGAGCTTGTCGCCGTCGACGCCCAATTCCTCGAGCGTCGCGAGCGTGAAGCATGGCATCGCAACATCGCTGCCGGGCACCGCGAGGAACGGCACGTCGCGACGTCCCCGCCCTTTGCCATTGACCGTCACGTCGACCGCATAACTGCCCGGCTCGACCGGATTGCCTTTCGCAAAACGCGACAGGTCGACGCCACCGCCAGCGAACAGCCGCGGGTTGAACGCCACCGCCGCCGGCTCCGTAGGCGCGCGAGCCGCGACCTGCATCACCGGATCCGTGTTGGTGCGAGTCGCGACCTGCATGACCGGATCCGTGTTGGTCCGAGCCGCCACGATCATCACCGGCTCACCGCTCGCTTGCTGACCGACGTCGGGCCAATCCAGTTCTACCGCGCCTGCGTCATCGCCAGAAAAACCGATGCCAAACGCCAGACTGACCGCCAAAGCCACCCGCCGGCGGCGAAAGACGCTCAGATCGACATCATGGCCACCGCCAAGCGCGAAATTTCTTGCTGCTTGAACCACTCTTCGATCCTCGTCGTTTCCGAAACAGTCGGCTGGTTATTGGACGGTGGCCGTGCCCACCACCTCCGCACCGTAATCGTTGAGCAGTTTGTACGAAACCGTGCCTCGCGCGAACGTGCGATGCGCGCCCTGCGGTTGCGTGAACGACACATGGTCGAACGGCGGCACCATGGCCGGGTCGAACTGGATTTCGGTGTCGCCCGCCTTCAGCGCAACACGGCTGAACGACACGTAATAGGGCGAGGGATTGTCGACGCGCAGGACGCTCTGCCCTTTGTCGCCGTGCGCGACCTGCCACTTCAGCAACTGGCCCGAAGGGCCGTCCTGAAGCGCGACCGGGCGGAAAAACAGCTTGATGCGGGTACGAAAGGCCAGTTGCAGCAGGTTCGTTTCTTCCGCGTTGGTAGGCTTCGGCGGAATCTCCTGCACGTTGAGCCAGAACACCGACTCGCGATCCGCCGGCAAATCCGTGCCCGTGTACATGATGCGCAACGTCTGCCCTTTTTGAGGCTCGACGCGAAACACCGGCGGCATCAGCACGAACGGCACCTTGATCTCATCGGGATTCGCATCTGCACGACCGTCGTCGACCCACGCCTGTACCAGCACGGGCGCCGTCTCGACGTTGGCCAAGCGCACATTGACTTCGCGATTTTGCTCAGGGTAGACAACCCGCGTGCCCGTGATCACGATCGCCGCTTCGGCCGACAGTGCCATTGCGCCCAACACGCAAGCCGCCACGACGCTCTTCCATTTCCCTAACTGCACACCTGCCTCCTTGATCGATCGTCGCGACGGACTCCGAAGGCGACAGAAAGACCTCCGGAGCCCGCCAGCGGGCTACTTGCGATGCACGATCACAGATAGGCGAGCGTGAAGCGAGCGAAGGAATTCACCTTACCAGGCGTGGTCGCGCCGGTCGCGTAGTATTGGCCACCGTAGAGCATCGTCGCGCCACGGTCGTCGCCCGTGCCCGTTACATCGAAGTACGCACCGGTCGAGCCCGCGCGGATGCCGGTACCATCCGCGTTGACCAGTTGGACGACGACGTTCTTCGCACCATCCGCGAGCAGATTCTTGAGGAAGCCGGTAGCCGGATCCATGTTGGTCATCTCGAAGTGAGCGGCGACCTTGGCCACGTCGGCGGAGCACTTCGCGGCGGTGATATCGAACGACGTCGAGCCGGCCGTGTCGCCCTTCTTCGCCAGAGTGATCGTGGACAGCGTCGGCAGTTGCACTTTCTTGTCTTCGTCCCCGGCCTTGATCGAACACGTGTTGGACGTCAGTTCGCCGTCGAACGTCACCTTGCCTTGCGTGACGGCTGTCTGCGCGAACGCCGGCGATGCAGCCAGCACGCCCATCAGCATCGCAGCGGAAGCACCCAATACCTTCTTCTTCATTTAATACTCCTACTTAAATTGAAATACGCCGAACCGGCTGACCGGGTTCACGAGGCGCCACATCGCCCATCTGCGTCATGGTTATCCCACTCAATCGAACCCGCGAAAAATATTATCAATCCCCTAACATGGGGGATATAGGACAAGTTCAAACCTCAACGGAATCCGAGCTGCCCCTCGTAAAAGACCGAGTGAATTGAGTGATTTTTCAGGAAAGCGATAGTTCGCTGCCCGAATGCCGAGCGATCGCTTTCGGCAATGCAGGCATTTCAGCGCTGCCGAAACGCACAAGCGCTCGCGCGGCGCCCGATGCCGCGCGTCAAAACACGTGATCGATTGTCGCCGCGCGCTTTTGATCGGTATCGAGAGCCGTCCCGCTTGACGCCAGAATCACGCTGGTCGAGACGTCGCGGTATGCGCGCTGCCGCGGCATGTCGATCTCGATCGTGCGATGCTGCGCGGTCGCCACCGGGGCCATGATGTTGTCGTAGACCGGATCGCCTCGGCGTAGGCGACCATACCGCTGATCTCCCACGGTCGCCATCGTCGCTGCCCGCCAGCCGGTGTCGCGCCCCCCATCGACGGCATGCGCCACGTCGCGTGCGATCCGGAACGGCCTGTGCGCCCCCGCGGACACGCGCCTGTCCGTCTCGGTCCGGACCAGCGCCGCCGCGATCTCCACCGCGCTCGGCAAACCGGAGACAACCGTCGGTCGCTGCGCAACATGCGACTCGTGCGCCGACACGCCGCGCATATCGGCGACGATCGTCGGGAGTCCTTCGGATGCACGTCCATTCTTGCCGCCGCGTGCGCCACGATCGGACCGGCTTCGGTCGCTCGCGCCAAGCACTGCATCCGTGGAGACCCGCATCGCCACGCGCCACTCCCGCGAAGCGAACGCCGTGCCGCGCTGCGAGCGCGCGTCGAAGCCGGCGACCTGCGCCGCGCGCTGTGGCACGCTCGCCGATATCGACGGCGCGGCAGGCCGCGGGTCATCAAGCGACCGGGTCGATGCGGCCCCGCTCGGCGACGGCAGCGAGCGGGACGCGAAGGCTGCCGTTCCCATCCGCGGATCGGTCGACAAGGCACTCGCGTGCGTGGAGCCTGCGCCGGCCTCCGCGTTCGGCAACGCCGCCAAAATCGGCTTCAACGTATCGAGCGAGCCGGCCGGCGACCGAGACTCGATGAACGCCGCATGGCGCTCGGACAGCGCTTGATATGCGACCTCCCCACCCAGCGTGGACAACGCGATGCTCGGCGGCACGACCGGGCGCGGACCGGCAAGGTCGAACGGAAACGGAAACCGCGACGCCAGCGACGCGACGCTGCCGGTCGTTCGAGCCGCGAGCGATGGCGCGTCGTCCGGCAGCGGGTGCGCTCGCGCGTACGCGACCTGATCCGCATAAAACGGTACGCCGGCCAGGCCGGGGCCCGATGCATTGCCACCGTCGGAGCTCGCCGTGCGAACGTCACCGGCCTCGTCGTGCGCGGGTGCATCGCCGAACGCGGCGTAGCGCGCGAGCGCGTCGGCCACCTGATCGGCATAGAACGGGGAATCCGCAGGCCCGGCCAGTTGGACAGCAACGCCCGGCAACGGCGGCAGGTCCGGCGCCGCGACGCGGGCCATGCGCTCACCGTCGATCGTCCGCGCGCGCGGCGACGCGGCGGCGCCCGTATAACTGAGCACCCGGCCGCCGCGATGCGGCCGGAACAGATCGAAGCGTTCGTCCGGCAGCGGACCATCCGGCAGCGGTGGCCGGTCAGCCAGCATGTCGACCGCATACGAGCCGCCGAGCAGACGATCGTCGAGTCCGGCGACGATGGCCGGACGCCGCGCCGGCGCGACGGGGCCCGCACGAAACGCGGCCGGAGCCGGGATGGGCTTGGGCGCCTGCTTTTCGTCGACGCGCAGTCGTATGGGCGGCTCGGCCCGTTCTTCGGCATCGCGCACGCCTGGTGCCGGTGCGGGTGCCGACGACGACGCGGGCATCGGCGACGCGCGTGGCGCCTCAGACACCGGGGCCTGCGTCGTTCCTGCATCGTCCGGCGCACACGACCCGAGGTACGGCGCGGTGACCATCAACGCAGCAGTCATGACGCCCCTGCCGCCCGCGCTTCGCTTCGCCCATTCCGCCGCTGCAATTCCCACGCGCCGGCCTGCCCTGCTCGTTCCGTTCGTCATGCTCGTATCGGCCGCACGCCTGCCCGCTGGTGTGCGCCTCGCTGTTCCCGTTCTAAGTGAGCCGAAAATCTAGCCAAGTTAACCGGCCTCAACAATGGGACAGCCGTTTGAAACTGGCCGCAAGATGCGCAGACATGTCCGATTTATCAGCATGCAACGCTGCTGTCCGAGGCAGCCGCGTCCGTTCCGGATGCGGCCATCAGCACCGGTATCGAAAATCCAACGCTCGACGCAGCCGCCAGCGACCTATCGCGCCATCGCTCCGGTTGCCGCACGGTTCATGCAATTGCACGTTGCAGCGTTCGTTGGCTCCGCAAAATTCGAACTCGTCCAATTTCAAAACTCGCCCGCACACACTACTTTTCACCCGTTACGACAAAGAGGTGAACGGGTGAATCGTCGTCGTTTTCCATTTTCCCAAGCACGCAGCGGCCGGCGTCTCGCGCATTCCGCGCTGATCGCCGGCGCCGTGATCCCGTGGCCGTCGGCTGCGCAGGTCACCAGCGGCCCGCAACAGGCCAACGGCGTCGAGCTCGAAGTCGCGCCGGGCGACTATTCGACATCCCAAACCGGCCAGTCGGTCCTGTCCGCGATCAACGGCGGCCGCCTGACGACCGCCGGCAAAACGCGCGTGTTTTCGACAGGCCACGTCGCGGCGGGTGTGGCCGCATCGGGTGCCGGTTCGCGCGTGGAACTGCGCGATACCGAAATCCGTACGCGCGGCCGCACCAGCGTCGGCATCGACGTCCGCCAGGGCGCCAGCGCGTCCGCGGCGCGCACGTCGATCGATACCGATGGCGACTTCGCGCACGGTGCCTACGTGTACGGCGCCAACGGCCGGCTCCGCATCTCGGACAGCGTGATCGTCACGCGCGGCAAGGAAAGCTCGGGCATCGCGGTGAATGGCGCGCCGGGCGGCACCGTCGACGTCGCCGATACGTTGATCAGAACCAGCGGCCTGTTCGCGACCGGCCTGTCCATCAGTTACGACGGCGCGCGCGCCACGCTGGATCGCACAGATATCCGGACGGACGGCGACTACGCGTCGGTGCTGTACCTGCCGAGCGCGTCCACCGTCGCGTTCAACGACTCGTACCTGGAAACCGGCGGCGAAGCCGCCGTCGGCATCGATACCCGCGAGGGCGACGTCGCACTCGCACGCACGCGTGTCGTCACGCACGGCACCAGCGCGCACGGGCTGTATGCGTCGAAGGAGTACGCCGGCACGCCTGTCATCGACGCGATCGATACGCACGTGACGACCACCGGCGACCGCTCGATCGGCGCGATCGCGCGACTCGGCGGCAAGATCGCGATGACGCGCGGCAGCATCGAAACCGACGGCGACCGTGCGCGCGGCGCGATGTCGACCGGCACGGACTCCGTCGTCGCCCTCACCGGCATGACCGTCGACACACACGGCACCGGGGCCACCGCGCTTCATGCAAGCGCCGGCGGAAAGATCGACCTGTTGCGCACCGACGCGCGCGCAAGCGGCGACGACGCCTATGCGGCGGGCGTGTACGACGGCGCTCTGACCATCGACGACGGTTCGCTCGTCAGCGAGCGCCACGGCGCAATCGACGCGTCCGGCGCGACAATCATGCTGCGCAACGGCACGCACGCCAGCGGCGGCAACGGCACGTTGCTGTCCGTCCACGCGCAAACCGGCGCGCCCGTGCGGCTGACGCTCGACACCGGCTCGCATGCCGACGGCGACATCGTGAATCACCCCGCCGACGACGGGCACCCGACGCATGCGATCACAGACGTCGTCCTGTCCAAGGCGTCCTCCTGGACCGGCGCGACCGACGCGGTACGCGCGCTGTCGCTCGACACGAACAGCCGCTGGACCGTCACCGCGAACTCGTCGGTCGGCTCCGTCGCGCTGAACGACTCGACGATCGCATTCGCCGATCCGGCTGCCGGCGCGCCGGCGACGCCGCGCACGCTCGTCGTCACCGGCGACTACGCCTCGCGCAACGGCAAACTGGTCCTCCACACGACGCTGCAGGACGACGCATCCCCCACTGACCGTCTGGTGATCGACGGCGGCCACGCGTCTGGCGACACCGGCGTCGTCATCAAGCGCGCGGGCGGAGACGGCGCGCCAACGACCGTCGGCATCCCGATCGTCGAAACCCGCAACGGCGGCACGACGGATGCGTCGGCGTTCGCGCTCGACGCGGCGTCGGACGGCTACCGGCAAGGCTTCGGCACGCTGTCGGCCGGCGGCTACGACTACATGCTCGCGCGCGGCGGCAACGGCGGCAAGGCCGACGACTGGTACCTCGTCTCCGCCGCGAAGCCCGAGCCACCCCAGCCACCACAACCGCCCCAGCCGCCCGCGCCCGGCGATTCCGAGCCGCCCGTGTTCCCCGAAACCACACCCCCGACGCGCTCCGTCGCGCCGGAGCCCGACGCCTATCTGGCGAACGCCGATGCCGCCGCGATGATGGCCGTCCATTCGCTGCATCAGCGCGAGGATCGCTCGCTTCGCACCGGCGGCGCCGCATCGGGCCCGCTCGACGGCGCCGTGTGGCTGCGTACCGAAGGCCAGTTCACGTCGATATCGGGCGGGGGCCGCAGCATGTCGGGCAACGGCCGGCTCGTGCATGCGGGCGCCGACCTGCTCCGCTTCGACGACGGCCGCGGCGGCAGCATCCGGGCCGGCGTGATGGGTATGTACGGCAGCCAGACGAACTGGTCGACCCGCCCGCTGTGGAATGCCGTCGAGCAGCGCACCGCCGATGCCACCGCGCGCGGCAGCGTCGAAGGCTACAACGCCGGGCTATACGGGACGTGGTACGGCAATCGCGACATCCTGTCCGGCCCGTACGTCGATGCGTGGTTCATGTACGGCGCGTATGCGAACCGCGTCGGCGGAAGTCTCGCCGGGGATTCGTACCGGTCGCGCACCGTCACCGGGTCGCTCGAGGCCGGCCATTCGTTCCACGTCTACGAGCGCGGCGACACGCGCTTCTTCGTCGAACCCGAGGTACAGCTCGTCGTCTCCGACTACCGCGCGGCGGCTCACCGTGCCGCGGGCGGCTACGTCGACGGACAGGGCTCCACCGACGTGCTGACCCGCGTCGGCGTACGTGTGCATGGCGTCACCGCGATCGCGCCCGGGCGCGAACTGCGACCGTTCGTCGAAGCGAACTGGTGGCACGGCCCCGGCTCGCGATCGCTGACGCTCGACGGCAACGCGTTCTCGTTCAGCGTGCCGCGCGACCGCGCCGCGTTCAGGATCGGCGCGACCGGGCAGGTCTCGAAACGCTTCACGGTGTCGGCCAGCCTCGGCGTGGAAGCGAATTTGTCCGACTACGCGGTGGTCAAGGGCGAGTTCACGGCGAAGTACCGCTGGTAGCAGGGAACGGCGCGCGGCGCCGTCGCACGCAGGCAGGCGCGCCGCACCGCGTGCGCGTCACGCGTCCAAACGCGCGTTCCGCGATTTCCGCTATACTTTGCCGACTGCCGCCACCTGGCGGCAGGTCGGAAGCGCGCCGATTTGCTGACTCGATTGCGGGCGCGCGAACCGGCCGGGCCTTGATGCGTCTTGGTCCCGGCAGGTTCACTACAAATGCGGCTAAAGAGGTCGTCAGCCGCGCACCTTCGCCTCCGCGCCTCGCCGACACCGTTTAGCCGCCCAGTCATAAGGCGGAACGAATGGAATCGATCGGCATCGTCGCTCCACAGACCATGCACTTCGCCGAACCACTGCGCTTGCAAAGCGGCAGCGTGATCGGCAACTATCAGCTCGTCGTCGAAACGTACGGCGAGCTCAACGCCGCGCGTTCGAACGCGGTGCTCGTCTGCCACGCGCTCAACGCGTCGCATCACGTCGCCGGCGTCTACGCGGACGATCCGCGCAGCACCGGCTGGTGGGACAATCTGGTCGGCCCGGGCAAACCACTCGACACCAACCGCTTCTTCGTGATCGGCGTGAACAACCTCGGCTCGTGCTTCGGCTCGACCGGCCCGATGAGCATCGACCCGTCGAGCGGCAAGCCGTACGGCGCGCGCTTTCCGGTCGTCACCGTCGAGGACTGGGTGCACGCGCAGGCGCGGGTCGCCGACGCATTCGGCATCGAGCGCTTCGCCGCGGTGATGGGCGGCAGCCTCGGCGGGATGCAGGCGCTCGCGTGGAGCCTGATGTATCCGGAGCGCGTCGCACACTGCATCGACATCGCATCGACGCCGAAGCTGTCCGCGCAGAACATCGCGTTCAACGAAGTCGCGCGCTCGGCGATCCTGTCCGATCCCGACTTCCACGGCGGCGACTATTACGCGCACGGCGTGAAGCCGAAGCGCGGCCTGCGCGTCGCGCGGATGATCGGCCACATCACGTACCTGTCCGACGACGACATGGCCGAGAAATTCGGTCGTGCGCTGCGCCGCGCGGACGGCGCGCTCGATGCGTACAACTTCAGCTTCGACGTCGAGTTCGAGGTCGAGTCGTACCTGCGCTACCAGGGCGACAAGTTTGCCGACTACTTCGACGCGAACACGTACCTGCTGATCACCCGCGCGCTCGACTACTTCGATCCGGCCAAGGCGTTCGACGGCAATCTGACGGCCGCGCTCGCGCACACGCAGGCGAAATACCTGATCGCGAGCTTCTCGACCGACTGGCGCTTCGCGCCCGCGCGTTCGCGCGAGATCGTGAAGGCGCTGCTCGACAACAAGCGCACGGTCAGCTACGCGGAGATCGACGCGCCGCACGGCCACGACGCGTTCCTGCTCGACGACGCGCGCTATCACAACCTGCTGCGCGCGTATTACGAACGAATCGCCAACGAGGTAGGCGCATGAACCAGCAAGCCCTGAACTCCCTGTCCGCGCGCGCAGACTTCCGCACGATCGCGCGCTGGGTCGAACCGCGCTCGACGGTGCTCGACCTCGGCTGCGGCGACGGCTCGCTGCTCGCGCTGCTGATGGAAGAACTGGACGTGACCGGCTACGGGATCGAGCTGAACGACGCGGGCGTGCTCGCGAGCGCGAAGAACGGCATCAATGTGATCCAGCAGAACCTGGAAGACGGCCTGCGCCTGTTCGAGGACCACAGCTTCGACATCGCGATCCTGTCGCAGACGCTGCAGACGATCCACCAGACGGCCGCGATCCTGCGCGAAACCGCGCGGGTCGGGCGCGAATGCATCGTGTCGTTCCCGAATTTCGGCTACTGGCCGCATCGGCTGTCGGTACTGAACGGCCGGATGCCGGTGTCGAAGTCGCTGCCTTACCAATGGCACAACACGCCGAACGTCCGGGTGCTGACGATCGAGGATTTCGAGGCGCTCGCGCCGGAAGTCGGCGTCACGATCCTCGACCGCGTCGTGCTGCACGAAGGCCAGCCGATTCGATGGGGAGCGAACTGGCGTGGTAGTCTTGCTGTCTATCGCGTCAAGCGCAGCTGAGCCCGGGGGCCGTTGACGGATGATCCGGCCCGCACGCGCGTGCGGCCGCCCCCTTCTGCGCCGCTCGCGCCGCCTGCGCTGCCGCCGCAATCAGTCAACGCTACCCAGTTCCATTCCATGTCCAAAACGCCACACGAGGCGCCCGCGCTCACCGCTCACGAGGATCACCCCGGCTGGCGAGCCTATCTGAACACGCACATGCTGATCTGCGTGTTCCTCGGGTTCACGTCCGGTCTGCCCCTGTTCACGCTCGTCTACCTCGTGCAGGCATGGCTGCGCTCCGAAGGCGTGAACCTGAAGGAAATCGGCCTGTTCGCGCTGATCCAGTTCCCGTATACGTGGAAATTCCTGTGGGCGCCGCTGATGGACCGCTACATCCCGCGCCTGCCCGGCTGGCGGCCGGGCCGCCGGCGCGGCTGGCTGCTGCTCACGCAGCTGCTGGTCGCGGGCGCGATCGCGACGCTCGGCTTCGTGTCGCCGCGCGACTCGATCTGGACGGTCGCCGCGCTGACGACGCTCGTCGCGTTCTTCGGCGCGAGCGCCGACATCGTGATCGACGCGTACCGCCGCGAACTGCTGCGCGACACCGAGCAGGGCCTCGGCAACGCGGTGCACGTGAACGCCTACAAGCTCGCCGCGCTGATTCCCGGGTCGCTGGCGCTGATCCTGTCCGATCACCTGCCGTGGGACGCCGTGTTCGCGATCACCGGCGCGTTCATGTTGCCGGGCATCCTGATGACACTCGTCGTGCGCGAGCCCGAAGTGGTCGGCACGCCGCCGCGCAACCTGCGCGACGCGATCGTGCTGCCGTTCCGCGAATTCATCCAGCGCGACGGCTGGGCCGGCGCGCTGCTGGTCATCGCGTTCATCTTCCTGTTCAAGATCGGCGACACGATGGCGACCACGCTGTCGACGTCGTTCTTCCTCGACATCGGCTTCACGCGCACCGAGATCGGCATCGTCGCCAAAACCACCGCGCTGGTCGCGAGCGTCGCCGGCGGCATCATCGGCGGCGTATGGCTCGTGAAGATCGGGATCGGCCGCGGGCTGTGGATCTTCGGCGCGCTGCAGATGGTGTCGACCCTCGGCTTCGCGTGGCTCGCGCAGCTCGGCCCCGGCTCGCCGGTGCTGGCCGTGCTGTACGACTTCACGGTATCGACGAGCCACGCGATCGCGTCGGCGCTGTCGGTGTTCGGCATCGTCGTCACGCCGCAGTTCAGCCCGATGACGGTCGCGCTCGCGATCGTCTACGGCGTCGAAACCTTCACCACCGGCCTGACGATGGCCGCGTTCGTCGCGTACATCGCGAGCACGACCGACCCGCGCTACACGGCCACGCAGTTCGCGCTGTTCACGAGCCTCGCGTCCGTGCCGCGCACGCTCGCGTCGGCCGCGAGCGGCTTCATCGTCGCGAAGATCGGCTGGTTCGACTACTTCATCGTGTGCACCGCGCTCGCGATCCCCGGCATGCTGCTGCTGTTCAAGATCGCGCCGTGGAACGGTGTCGCACGCAACGGTGAGGCGAGCCGTGCGCAATGATCGCCTGCTTCGCGCCGCACGCGTCGCCGCCGCACTGAGCGTCGGCGCCGCGGCGCTCGGTGCGGCGGCAAGCACGCATCCGACCGACGCCGGGGCAGCCGCGGCCGGCTCCGCGGCGGCTGCGCCGTCCACGCCGGCGACCACCGTCGCGCCGTCCGCCGCCGAAGCCGCGCAGCCGAGCGGCGCGGCCGTGACGGCGAAAGCCTATACGTCGACGTCGCAGCAGGTCCGCTACGGCGACGCGATCGCGTTCCGCACGCTGATCCCGTCGCCGCTGCTCGAACAGCTGACCGCGAGCGAATACGCGCAGATCGTGCAAACGGCCGCCGACAGCGACCGCCTGCTGCCGGCGAACCAGCCGCGCGTGAAACGCCTGCGCGCGATCGTCATGAAGCTGGCGCCGTATTCGGTGAAGTGGAACGACCGCGTGAAGAGCTGGGCGTGGGACGTCAATGCGATCCGCTCGCGCGACATCCGCGTCACGTGCCTGCCGGGCGGCAAGGTGCTCGTGTACGGCGGGATGCTCGATCGCGTCCGCCTGAACGACGACGAGCTCGGCGTGCTGCTCGCGCACGGCATCGCCCATGCGCTGCGCGAACACGCACGCAGCAATCTCAGCACGGCGTCGCAAACGTCGCTGCGCGCGGCCGCGCTACCGCCGCTGTTCGGCGTCGGCGATCCGCTGCCGCAGGCGCTGAACCTCGGCGCACGTCTGCAGACGCTGCGCTACGACCCGACCGACGAGACCGAAGCCGACGTGATCGGCGGCGACATCGCCGCCCGCGCGGGGTTCGATCCGCGCGCGGCGATCACGCTGTGGGACAAGCTCGCGGCGGCCACCCGCGCGAACAAGACGTCGGGCTTCATCTACACGCATCCGTACGGCGCGACGCGACGGCAGGATCTGCTGAACCGGCTGCAGGACCTGATGCCGCTGTATGCGAAGGCGACGGGCAAGCGCGTCGACACGCTGCCCGACTATGCGGGCATCAGCGCGCAGCGGCGCAAGGTCGCGCGGCGCTGAGCATCGCCGCAGGCCGCGGCTTTCCGTCGGGCATCACCGGCGCGTGACGCGGCGCTACGCGCCGACGTCCGATTCGACCGGCCGGCTGCCGCTCTCGCGCATCCAGCGCACTTCGTCACCGGGGCTGCGGCCGAACATCCGCTTGAACTCACGGCTGAACTGCGACGCGCTCGCATAGCCGACCCGCGCGGCGGCGGCACCCGCGCCGACGCCGTCCTGCACCATCATCAAGCGCGCCTGGTGCAGGCGCGCGGCCTTCACATACTGCATCGGCGACGTCGCCGTCACGTGCTTGAACTGCGCGTGGAACGCCGCGAGGCTCATCCCGGCCTCGCGCGCGAGCGTCTCGACATCGAGATCGGCCTTCAGGTCCGCATGGATGCGCCGCAGCGCCTTCGCGACGCGGCCGAAATGATGCTGCTGGGCGAGCGCCGCGCGAATCGCGTCGCCCTGCGCGCCCGTCAGCACGCGGTATGCGATCTCGCGCATGATCGCCGGCCCGAGCACGCAGGTGTCGTGCGGCGACGCGAGCGCTTCGAGAAGCCGCACCACCGCGTCGGCGAGCGGCGCATCGAGCGGCGTCGAATAGACGCCGTGCGGCTCGCTGACCGCCGCGCCGAGCGTCTCGTCGAGCAGGATCGCGAGTTCGGCGATCACCGCGAGATCGACGCGGATCGAGATCGCGAGAAACGGCTCGTCCGGGCTCGCGAAGGTTTCGCATTCGAACGGCAGCGGCACCGACAGCACGAGATACTGCTGCGCGTCGTAGACGAACGAGCGGTCGCCGAGATAGCCGAGCTTGCGGCCCTGGCACACGACGATGATGCTCGGCTCGTACAGCACGGGCATACGCGGCACGGGGCGGCTCACGCGGAAGAAGCGCACGCCGTCGAGCGCCGCCAGCGTATCGCCCTCGTTCGGCGCGAGGCTCGAATGCAGCTCGATCATGCGGCGCCGCACACGGTCGCCCATATCGTCGAAAAGGGGCTGGAAGCTCATCGGCGTCGTCCTGTCCGGCAAGAGAATCTGGCTTGCAATGTAGCACTTTGAAAGGGTTTTGACGGCTGTTGGCGTGCAATTCGAGAGGAATGTGCAAATCTTCCAGACCTTCGTGTATTTCGCCGCGGCGGCTCGCTCCGTACGATGGGCACCTGTCTCGCCGCGTCGCCACATGGCGCGGCGGCAGTCTGTTTCGCCGGATATTTTCCCGGACAAGGAGCCCCTGCATGAGCACAACCTACGCTTACGCGGCGACCGATGCGCAATCGCCGCTCGCCCCGTTCGAATTCCAGCGCCGCGCGCTGCGCGACCTCGACGTCCAGATCGAGGTGCTCTATTGCGGCGTGTGCCACTCGGACCTGCACCAGGCCCGCAACGAATGGCGCAACACGATCTACCCGGTCGTGCCGGGCCATGAAATCGTCGGCCGCGTGACCGCGACCGGCCCGCAGGTGGCGCGCTTCAAGGTCGGCGAGCTGGTGGGCGTCGGCTGTCTCGTCGATTCGTGCCGCACCTGCCCGAGCTGCGCGGAAGGCCTCGAACAGTATTGCGAGAACGGCTTCGTCGGCACCTACAACGGCCAGGACCGCGTGACGGGCGACATCACGTACGGCGGCTATTCGACGCAGCTCGTCGTCGACGAGGCGTTCGTGCTGCGCGTGCCTGACACGCTGGACCCGGCCGGCGCTGCGCCGCTGCTGTGCGCGGGGATCACGACCTACTCGCCGCTGCGCCAGTGGAACGTCGGGCCCGGCAAGAAAGTCGGGATCGTCGGCCTCGGCGGGCTCGGCCACATGGGCGTGAAGCTCGCGCGCGCGATGGGTGCGCACGTCGTGCTGTTCACGACCTCGCCGTCGAAGATCGAGGACGGCAAGCGGCTCGGCGCGCACGAAGTGGTGATCTCGAAGGACGAAGCGCAGATGAACGCGCACCTGAACAGCTTCGACTTCATCCTCAATACGGTGGCCGCGCAGCACGACCTGAACCCGTTCCTGCACCTGCTGAAGCGCGACGGCACGATGACGCTCGTCGGCGCGCCGGAACATGACCATCCGTCGCCGCAGGTGTTCAACCTGATCTTCAAGCGCCGCCGCCTCGCGGGCTCGCTGATCGGCGGGATCGCGGAAACGCAGGAAATGCTCGATTTCTGTGCGGAGCACGGGATCACGTCGGATATCGAAACGATTCCGATGCAGCAGATCAACGCCGCCTACGAGCGCATGCTCAAGAGCGACGTGAAGTATCGCTTCGTGGTGGACATGGCGTCGCTCAAGCAGTAACGCAGCAAGCGCCGCCGCCAAGCGAAACGGGCCGCATGTTCGACATGCGGCCCGTTTTGCATCCGGCAACCGGTCGGCCCGGCCGCTACGCGTAGCGCGTAGCGCCGACGATCACTTCTTGTAGTCGTAATCGACCGTCAGCGGCGCGTGATCGCTGAACTTGATGTCCTTGAAGATCGACGTGCGCTTCGCGGTGCCGGCCACGCCCGGCGTCGCGATCTGGTAATCGATCCGCCACCCGACGTTCTTCGCGTACGCCTGGCCGCGGTTGCTCCACCACGTGTACTGCTCGGGGCGCGGGTCGAGCGTGCGGAATACGTCGACATAGCCGACATCGTCGAACAGCTGCGTGAGCCACGCGCGCTCTTCCGGCAGGCAGCCCGAGTTCTTTTGGTTGCTCTTCCAGTTCTTGATGTCGATTTCCTTGTGGACGATGTTCACGTCGCCGCACAGGATCACCTCGCGCTTGCTCTTCAGCTCGGCGAGATGCGGCATGAACTCGTCCATGAAGCGGTACTTCGCCTGCTGGCGCTCTTCGCCGCTCGAGCCGGACGGCACGTACACCGAAACGACCGACAGCTTGCCGTAGCGCGCCTCGACGTAGCGCCCCTCGGGATCGAATTCGCTGCTGCCGAAGCCGATGATCACGTCATCGGGCTCGTGGCGGCTGTACATGCCCGCGCCGCTGTAGCCCTTCTTCTCGGCGTGGTGGAAATAGCTCCTCAGGCCATGCGGCTCGACGAAGTCGGCCGGCAGGTCGTCGGCCGATACCTTGATTTCCTGCACGCACACGCAGTCGGCGTTCTGTTCGCCGAGCCATTCGAAAAAGCCCTTCTTCGCGGCGGAGCGGATGCCGTTCAGGTTGGCGGTAATCACTCGCATCATGTCGGGTTCCGTTGTTCAGTTCAGTTCGATGTGTTTGACAGGTTCGCAGCCTAGCGGATCTTCACGCCTTCGAGCTCCGGCTTCGGCGGCGGGAATTCGAGCTTCATGTCGGTCATCGTGCGCAGCAGCAGCTCGGCGATCATCACGTTGCGATGGGTTTTGGAGTTCGCCGGGATCACGTACCACGGCGCATGCTCGGCCGAGGTTGCGGCGAGTGCGTCGCGGTACGCCGACTGGTAGGCATCCCAGTGCTTGCGCGCGTCGAGATCGGCGATGTCGAACTTCCAGTGCTTGGTCGGATCGTCGATGCGCGCCTGCAGCCGCTCGCGCTGCTCGTCCTTCGAGATGTGCAGGAAGCACTTGACGATCGTCGTGCCGTTCTCCGCGAGCATCGTCTCGAAATCGCAGATCTGCCGGTAGCGGCGCTCGCATTCCTTGTCACTGATGAGCTGGAGCACGCGCGGCACGAGGACGTCCTCGTAGTGGCTGCGGTTGAAGATCGCGAGTTCGCCCGCGGCCGGCGCCTGCGCGTGCACACGCCACAGGAAGTCGTGCGCGGCCTCGATCGGCGTCGGCGCCTTGAACGGCACGATGCGCAGGCCGAGCGGATCGACGTCGCGAAACACCGCGCGCACGGTGCCGTCCTTGCCGCTGGTGTCCATCCCCTGCAGCACGAGCAGCACGCGCTTCTTCTGCTGCGTGTGCAGGCGCTCCTGCTGCACGTCGAGCTCCGTCGACACGGCGCTGAGCCGTTCGCGATCGGCATCCTTCGAGCCCGACGAGAACGGCTTCGCGGCCGGATCGAATGCATCGAGCCTGAATGCGGCAGCTTCCTTGTCACGCGTGCTGTACGGCACGCGGAAATCGTCGAGCGACGGTTGTTTCGCCATTCGTTCCTCCGTTGGACGGTGCGATGCACACGCTCACACGATAACGCATGCACCAAAGCGACGGGCCGCCCCGAACAGGTTCGGCGGCGGCCCGTCGTCAGGCGCGGTTCAGGCGCGCGGCCATGTTCAGCCGAGCTTCTTCTTCAGCAGTTCGTTGACCTGCTGCGGATTGGCCTTGCCCTTGGTCGCCTTCATCGCCTGGCCGATCAGCGCATTGAACGCCTTTTCCTTGCCCGCGCGGAATTCCTCGACCGACTTCGCGTTCGCGGCGAGCACCTCGTCGATGATCGCTTCCAGCGCGCCGGTGTCGGAGATCTGCTTCAGGCCCTTCGCGTCGATGATGCGGTCGGCCGCGGCTTCGTCGGTCGCCTTCTCGTCCCAGATCGCCGAGAAGATTTCCTTCGCGATCTTGTTCGAGATCGTGCCGTCGGCGATGCGCTGCAGCACCAGCGCGAGCTGCGCCGCCGACACCGGAATCGCGTCGATCTCGATGCCGTCGCGGTTCAGCTGCGACGACACGTCGCCCATCAGCCAGTTCGCGGCGATCTTCGCGTTCGCGGCGCCGGCCTTCGCGACCACGGCCTCGAAGTACGCGGCCATCGCCTTGCTCGACGTCAGCACGCCGGCGTCGTACGCGGACACGCCATATTGCTCGACGAAGCGCTGCTGCATCGCGGCCGGCAGTTCGGGCATCCCGGCCTGCACGCGCTCGATCCAGTCCTGGCCGATCACGAGCGGCATCAGGTCGGGGTCGGGGAAGTAGCGGTAGTCGTGCGCGTCTTCCTTGCTGCGCATCGAGCGCGTTTCGCGCTTGTCCGGATCGTAGAGGCGCGTTTCCTGCACGACTTCGCCGCCGTCCTCGATCAGCTCGATCTGGCGACGCACTTCGTAGTTGATCGCTTCTTCAAGGAACCGGAACGAGTTCAGGTTCTTGATTTCCGCGCGCGTGCCGAACTTTTCCTGGCCGACCGGCCGCACCGACACGTTCGCGTCGCAGCGGAACGAGCCTTCCTGCATGTTGCCGTCGCAGATGCCGAGCCACACGACGAGCGCGTGCAGCGACTTCGCATAGGCCACGGCCTCGGCCGCGCTGCGCATTTCCGGTTCGGTGACGATCTCGAGCAGCGGCGTGCCCGCGCGGTTCAGGTCGATCCCGGTCATGCCGGCGAAGTCTTCATGCAGTGACTTGCCCGCATCTTCCTCGAGGTGCGCGCGGGTCAGGTTGACCGTCTTCTCGTACGCCGGCTTGCCGGCCTTTTCGTTGGCGGGCACCTGGATCGTGATCTGGCCGCCCTGCACGACCGGAATCTCGTACTGGCTGATCTGATAGCCCTTCGGCAGATCGGGGTAGAAATAATTCTTGCGCGCGAAGATGCTGCGCGGCGCGATGGTCGAGCCGATCGCGAGGCCGAAGCGGATCGCCCGCTCGACCGCGCCGCGGTTCAGCACCGGCAGCACGCCCGGCAGCGCCAGGTCGACCGGGCACGCCTGCGTGTTCGGCTCGGCGCCGAACTGAGTCGGTGCGCCGGAGAAAATCTTCGAGACGGTCGACAGTTGCGCGTGCGTCTCGAGACCGATGACGACTTCCCATTGAGTCATATTCATGCCTCCCGCCGAGCCGCCTCAAGGGAGGCATGCGCCCCCTCGGGGGGCAGCGAACAAAGTGAGCGTGGGGGCTCATTCCCCACTCCCGCCGGAACTTGCTTGTGCCAGTCGGTCGCGCGCTGGAACGCGTCGGCGACCTGCAGCATCCGGGCTTCGTTGAAATAGTTGCCGATGATCTGCAGACCGACCGGGCGTTTCGCGTTCGCGCCCGCGCCGAAGCCGCACGGCACGCTCATGCCGGGCAGGCCCGCGAGGCTCACCGACAGCGTGTAGATATCCGCGAGATACATCTGCACCGGATCGTCGCCCTTCGCGCCGAGATCCCATGCGACCGTCGGCGAGGCCGGGCCCATGATCACGTCGCAGGACTTGAACGCTTCCTGGAAATCCTGCGCGATGATGCGGCGGATCTTCTGCGCCTGCAGGTAGTACGCGTCGTAGTAGCCGTGCGACAGCACGTAGGCGCCGACGAGAATCCGGCGCTTCACCTCGGGGCCGAAGCCTTCGGCGCGCGACTTCTTGTACATGTCGAGCAGATCGCCGTACTGCGCGGCGCGGTGGCCGAATCGCACGCCGTCGAAGCGCGACAGGTTCGACGACGCCTCTGCCGGCGCGATCACGTAGTACACGGGAATCGACAGTTCGGTTTTCGGCAGCGACACCGGCACGAGCGTCGCTCCGAGCGCCTCGTATGCTTTAAGCGCCGCGTCGATCGACGCACGCACGTCGTCGGCGAGGCCGTCGCCGAAATACTCGTTCGGCAGACCGATGCGCAGCCCGGCAAGCGGCTTGCCCGCGTCGTTGCCGGCCGCCCACGGCTGGCCGAGGTGGCGCGTGAAATCCTCGTCTTCACGCTCGAGGCTCGTCGAGTCGCGCTCGTCGAAGCCGGACATCGCGTTGAGCAGCAGCGCGCAGTCGGACGCGCTCTGCGCCATCGGGCCGCCCTGGTCGAGCGACGACGCGAACGCGATCATCCCGTAGCGCGACACGCGGCCGTAGGTCGGCTTGATGCCCGTCACGCCCGCGAACGACGCGGGCTGGCGGATCGAGCCGCCGGTGTCGGTGCCGGTCGCGGCCGGCGCGAGGCGCGCGGCGACGGCGGCCGAGCTGCCGCCCGAGCTGCCGCCCGGCACCGCGTTGGTATCCCACGGGTTCTTCACCGCGCCGAACGCGGAGTTCTCGTTCGACGAGCCCATCGCGAACTCGTCCATGTTGGTCTTGCCGAGCGTGACCATGCCGGCCGCCTGCAGGCGGGCGACGACGGTCGCGTCGAACGGGCTCTCGTAGTTCGCGAGCATCTTCGAGCCGGCGGTCGAGCGCCAGCCGCGCGTGACGAACACGTCCTTGTGCGCGATCGGCAGGCCGGTCAGCGCGCCGCCCGCGCCGCGCGCGAGTTCGGCGTCGGCGGCCTTCGCCTGCGCAAGGGTGAGGTCGGCGTCGACGTGGACGAACGCGTTCAGGTCGCGTGCCGCGTCGATCCGTTTCAGGTAGAGCTGCGCGAGCTCGACGGCCGAGCATTCCTTGGCGGCGAGCGCGGCGCGCAGTTCGGTCAGGCTTTTTGCGTGCATTGAGTGGTTTTCCTGGGAATTCTGGGTGGCGCGCGGCGCGGCGCCGGCGCGCTTGTCATCGAATGCTTACTCGATCACCTTCGGCACGAGGTAGAGGCCGTCCTGGACGGCCGGCGCCGGACGCTGGTTGTCGTCGCGATTGACGACTTCCGTCACGGCGTCGTCGCGCAGGCGCTGCGCGACTTCCTGGATCTGTTCGATCGGGTGGGCGAGCGGCGCGATGCCGGCGGTGTCGACCGCCTGCATCTGTTCGACGAGGCCGAAGAATTCATTGAGCTGGCCGAGCATGTGCTCGGCGTCGGCGTCGGCCATTTCGAGTCGCGCCAGGTGCGCGATGCGTTTCACATCGGTCAGGGTCAGGGCCATGCGATCACCGGAAAAACAAGACTGCCCAGCGCATCAAAGGCAGCGCTGCGGCGGGGGGTTGGAGGGTGCGATCCCACCCTCAAAAATCGGGGCCGAAGCGGCAAAAATACCGCCCGTTTCGATTCAAATACCGTGAAATTATAAGGTATCATTACGCGTTCGACCCAAACCCGGCAGCCTTTTCCCGCACCGTTTCGCCTCGTTTCGGCAAGCCGTGCGTGCTTCGTGCGATCCCCGGTAGACATCACTCGCAGCTTCGTGCGCCGCGGCGGCCGCTTCCGCCACGCTTCCCGAGGCTGTTATTTTTTCCGCTGCCGCCCTCAGCGCTCGCTATGCAGGGCCGGCCCAGAGCGAAACAGGATTCTGAATGTTCGGTTTTTTGCGCAGCTACTTCTCCAACGATCTCGCGATCGACCTCGGCACCGCAAACACCCTGATCTACATGCGCGGCAAGGGCATCGTGCTCGATGAGCCCTCCGTCGTGTCGATTCGCCAGGAAGGCGGCCCCAACGGCAAGAAGACGATCCAGGCGGTCGGCAAGGAAGCCAAGCAGATGCTCGGCAAGGTGCCGGGCAACATCGAGGCGATCCGCCCGATGAAGGACGGCGTGATCGCCGACTTCACCGTCACCGAGCAGATGATCAAGCAGTTCATCAAGACGGCGCACGAGTCGCGCATGTTCTCGCCGTCGCCGCGCATCATCATCTGCGTGCCGTGCGGCTCGACCCAGGTCGAGCGCCGCGCGATCAAGGAAGCGGCGCACGGCGCCGGCGCATCGCAGGTCTACCTGATCGAGGAGCCGATGGCCGCCGCGATCGGCGCGGGCCTGCCGGTGTCGGAAGCCACCGGCTCGATGGTCGTCGACATCGGCGGCGGCACGACCGAAGTCGGCGTGATCTCGCTCGGCGGCATCGTGTACAAGGGCTCGGTGCGCGTCGGCGGCGACAAGTTCGACGAAGCGATCGTCAACTACATCCGCCGCAATTACGGGATGCTGATCGGCGAGCAGACCGCCGAGGCGATCAAGAAGGAAATCGGCTCCGCGTTCCCGGGCTCCGAAGTCAAGGAAATGGAAGTGAAGGGCCGCAACCTGTCGGAAGGCATTCCGCGCAGCTTCACGATCTCGAGCAACGAAATCCTCGAAGCGCTGACCGATCCGCTGAACCAGATCGTGTCGTCGGTGAAGATCGCCCTCGAGCAGACGCCGCCGGAACTCGGCGCCGACATCGCCGAGCGCGGGATGATGCTGACGGGCGGCGGCGCGCTGCTGCGCGACCTCGATCGCCTGCTCGCGGAAGAAACCGGCCTGCCGGTGCTCGTCGCCGAAGACCCGCTCACCTGCGTCGTGCGCGGCTCGGGCATGGCGCTCGAGCGCATGGACAAGCTGGGCAGCATCTTCTCGTACGAGTGATCGCCTAAGCAGTCCCGTTTGATATGACGCACCCGCGGCGTGGCCGGATCGCTCGTTCAGAACGAACCGCCACGCCGTTTGCGCGTCTGAGCATTATTTAACCGATCACCACGCGCCCGGCGCCGACCATGGAATACAGTCCGCCGCCCCTCTTCAAGCAAGGTCCGCCCGCGCTCGCGCGGCTCATCTTCTTCGTCGCCCTCGCCATCGCGCTCCTCGTGTCGGACGCGCGCTTCAGCACGCTCGAAATCGTCCGCGGCGTGCTCGGCACCGTGCTGTACCCGCTGCAGCGCGCGGCGCTCGTGCCGCGCGACCTGTTCATGGGCGCGGCCGACATCGCCGTCACGGGCGCATCGCTGCGCCACGACAACGACGCGCTGCGCAAGCGCAACCTGCAACTGTCCACGCAGGCCAACCAGGCCGCCGTGCTCGCGCAGGAAAACATGCATCTGCGCGCGGTGCTCGAGCTGCGCCAGCACATCGCGACGCAGTCGACCCCGGTCGAGATCCAGTACGACACGAGCGACCCGTTCACGCAGAAGATCGTGATCGGCCAGGGTTCGCAGCAAGGCATCCAGGACGGCTCGCCGGTCGTCAGCGAGGACGGCGTGGTCGGCCAGGTCACGCGCGTGTTCCCGCTGCAGGCCGAAGTCACGCTGATCACCGACCGCGATCTCGCGATTCCCGTGCAGGTGCTGCGCACCGGCCTGCGCAGCGTGATCTACGGCACGCCGAAGGGCGATTCGCTCGATCTGCGCTTCGTGCCGACGAGCTCGGACCTCGTCGCGGGCGACGAGCTCGTCACGAGCGGCCTCGACGGCGTCTATCCGCCGGGCCTGCCGGTCGCGAAGGTCGTGTACGTCGACAAGCTCGCCGATACCGCGTTCGCCCGCGTGACCTGCGCACCGGTCGCCGCCGTGCGCGGCGCGCGCCAGATGCTCGTGCTGCATTACCAGAACGACGTCCCGCCGCGTCCGGCGGAGCCGGAGCCGGCCGCCGACAAGAACGCGAAGGGCAAGAAGGGCGCGAAGGCCGCCGCGAAAGCGGAGAAGGCCGAGAAGGCCGACGCGAACGCGAAGCCGGCCGCCGCGGCCGCACCCGGCGCGAAACCCGCGCCGGCGGCGCCCGCCGCGCCGGCCCAGCCCGCTGCCGCGCCCGCGAAGCCCGCGGCCGGGCAACCAGGAGCCCCGCGATGAACCGTCCGCAATACATCCTGCAGCCGGTCAACCCGTACTTCATCGTCTTCAGCCTCGCCGCCGCGTTCCTGCTGAACCTGATGCCGTGGGGCCGCCTGCCCGGCGTGCCCGATTTCGTCGCGCTCGTGCTGCTGTTCTGGAACATCCACCAGCCGCGCAAGGTCGGAATGGGCGTCGCATTCGTGCTCGGCATCCTGATGGACGTGCACGACGCGGGGCTGCTCGGCGAGCACGCGCTCGCCTATACGCTGCTGTCGTACGGCGCGATCACGATCCACCGCCGCGTGCTGTGGATGCCGATCGGCGTGCAGGTGCTGTATGTCACGCCGCTGCTCGTCGCCGCGCAGCTGGTGCCGTTCGTGATCCGCCTGATGATGGGCGCCGCGTTTCCCGGCTGGCGCTATCTGGTGGACGGCTTCGTCGAGGCCGCGCTGTGGCCGATCGCGAGCCACCTGCTGCTGATGCCGCAACGCCGCCCGGTCGACCCGGACGATACGCGCCCCATCTGAGCCGCACCGGAACCGACCTTGAACACCCGCCGCCCCCACGCCCGCCGCGCGCCGCGCTCCGGGGCGGCCCCTCGCCCACGCGCGCTCGCCGTGCACAGGCAAGACCGACCGTAACCGCATGACCGAATTCAACGACACCCAACAGCAGCTCTCGAAGTTCCGCCTGCGCGTCGCGGCGGCGGGCGTGTTCGTGTTCGTCTGCTTCGGGCTGCTCGCGAGCCGCTTCTTCTACCTGCAGCTGATGCAGCACGGCAAATACGCGCTGCAGGCCGAGGAAAACCGCATCTCGGTCGCGCCGATCGTGCCGAACCGCGGGATCATCACCGACCGCAACGGCGTGGTTCTCGCGAAGAACTATTCGGCGTACACGCTCGAGATCACGCCGTCGAAGCTCGACGACACGCTCGACAACACGATCGACAAGCTGTCCGAGATCATCCCGATCGACGCGCGCGACCGCCGCCGCTTCAAGAAGCTGCAGGAAGACTCGAAGAACTTCGAGAGCCTGCCGATCCGCACGCGCCTCACCGACGCGGAAGTCGCGCGCTTCACCGCGCAGCGCTTTCGCTTCCCCGGCGTCGACGTGCGCGCGCGGCTGTTCCGGCAGTACCCGCTCGGCATGACGGCCGCGCACGTGATCGGCTATATCGGCCGGATCTCGAAGCGCGACCAGGATCGCATCGATGCGATGAGCGACGAGAACGACAGCGACCAGGAACATTACGATCCGCGTCGCGACGCGAACAACTACAAGGGCACCGACTACATCGGCAAGATCGGCGTCGAGCAGAGCTACGAAGCCGACCTGCATGGCCTCACGGGCTTCGAGGAAGTCGAGGTGACGGCCGGCGGCCGGCCCGTGCGCACGCTGTCGCGCACGCAGGCGACGCCCGGCAACAACCTGGTGCTGTCGCTCGACATCGGGTTGCAGCAGGTCGCCGAGCAGGCGTTCGCCGGCAAGCGCGGCGCGCTCGTCGCGATCGAGCCGAAGACGGGCGACGTGCTCGCGTTCGTGTCGTCGCCGAGCTTCGACCCGAACTCGTTCGTCGACGGCATCGACCAGCAGACCTGGGACGAGCTGAACAACTCGCCCGACAAACCGCTGCTGAACCGGCCGCTGCACGGCACCTACCCGCCCGGCTCGACGTACAAGCCGTTCATGGCCCTGGCCGGCCTGACGCTCGGCAAGCGCACGCCGGGCTGGGGCTTCCAGGATCCCGGCTACTTCACGTTCGGCGGCCACACGTTCCGCAACGACGTGCGCTCGGGCCAGGGCTGGGTCGACATGAACAAGGCGATCATGGTGTCGAACGACACCTACTTCTACATGCTCGCGCGCGACCTCGGCGTGAACGCGATCGCGAACTTCATGAAGCCGTTCGGTTTCGGCCAGATCACCGGCATCGACATCCAGGGCGAGGCGCGCGGGATCCTGCCGTCGACCGACTGGAAGAAGAAGGCGTTCAAGAAGGCCGCGCAGCAGAAGTGGTTCGACGGCGAGACGATCAGCCTCGGGATCGGCCAGGGCTACAACTCGTACACGATCCTGCAGCTCGCGCATGCCACCGCGACGCTCGCGAACAACGGCGTCGTGATGAAGCCTCACCTCGTGAAGGAAGTCGAGGATCCGATCTCGCGGGCGCGCCACCTGACCGTGCCGAAGGAAAGCGACGTGATCCCGCTCAAGCAGGGCGACATCGACGTCGTGAAGCGCGGGATGGAAAACGTGATCGAGAATCCGTCCGGCACCGCGTACAAGGTGTTCCGCGGCGCGTCGTACCTCGCGGCCGGCAAGACCGGTACCGCGCAGGTGTTCTCGCTGCAGGGTTCGAACTACAAGGGCCACCTGCTCGCCGAGCACCTGCGCGACCACGCGCTGTTCATCGCGTACGCGCCGGTCGACCATCCGCAGATCGCCGTCGCGCTGGTCGTCGAGAACGGCGGCTGGGGTGCGCAGGCCGCAGGCCCGATCGCGCGCCGCGTGCTCGACTACTACCTCGTCGAACGTCAGAACCCGAAGAACGAGGCCGCGGCCGTGGCCGCCGCCGCGTCGGCGACCGAGCCGGTGAGCGCGCCCGTGGTCGGCGACGCATCGAAGCCCGCCGCCGTCGCGGCCGGCTTCACCGCGCTGCCGCAGCCGGTCGTGCCGACCGCGGCGAGTGCGGCGAGTGCGGCAGACGCCGCGTCGGCGCCCGACGCGTCGAGCGCGGCGCAGCCGTCCGACGCGAGCGCCGCGGCGCCGATGGCCGCGAGCCTGCCGCCGATCCGGCGCCCGCACCGGCCGCACCGGCCCGCGAGCGGCGCACAGCCAGTCGCCACCGCGCCGCGCGACGACAACTTCCGTGCCTCGGCCCCCGCGAAAGCGGTGAACGCCGGCACCGCTCATTAACGGAGATAGGCATGCAATTCGACAAGCGCGCCTGGCTCGACAAGATCAAGCAGATGTTCGCGGGTTTCGACCGCCCGCTCGCCCTCATCGTGTTCCTGCTGCTGTGCGTCGGCATCGTCACGCTGTACAGCGCGGCGATCGACATGCCGGGCCGCGTCGAGGACCAATTGCGCAACATCCTGCTGACGTTCGTGCTGATGTGGGTGATCGCCAACATCCCGCCGACGACGCTGATGCGCTTCGCGGTTCCGCTATACACGTTCGGGGTCGCGCTGCTGGTCGCGGTCGCGCTGTTCGGGATGACCAAGAAAGGCGCGAAGCGCTGGCTGAACGTCGGCGTCGTGATCCAGCCGTCGGAAATCCTCAAGATCGCGACACCGCTGATGCTCGCGTGGTACTACCAGCGCCGCGAAGGCGGGCTGCGCTGGTACGACTTCGTCGTCGCGTTCGGGATCCTGCTCGTGCCGGTCGGCCTGATCGCGAAGCAGCCCGACCTCGGCACCGGCCTGCTCGTGTTCGCGGCCGGCTTCTTCGTGATCTACCTCGCCGGCCTGTCGTTCAAGCTGATCGTGCCGGTGCTGGTCGCGGGCGTGATCGCGGTCGGCTCGATCGCCGTGTTCGAGGATCGCATCTGCCAGCCCGAAGTGCAGTGGCCGCTGATGCACGACTACCAGAAGCACCGCGTGTGCACGCTGCTCGACCCGACCTCCGACCCGCTCGGCAAGGGCTTCCACACGATCCAGGCCGTGATCGCGATCGGCTCGGGCGGCGCACTCGGCAAGGGCTACCTGAAGGGCACGCAGGCCCACCTCGAATTCATTCCGGAGAAGCACACCGACTTCATCTTCGCGGTGTTCTCGGAAGAATGGGGGCTCGCCGGCGGCCTCGTGCTGCTGACGCTGTACATGGCGCTGATCGCGCGCGGGCTCTACATCGCCGCGCAGGGCGCGACGCTGTTCGGCCGGCTGCTCGCGGGCTCGCTGACGCTCGCGTTCTTCGTCTACGCGTTCGTCAACATCGGGATGGTGAGCGGCGTGCTGCCCGTCGTCGGCGTGCCGTTGCCGTTCATGAGCTATGGCGGCACCGCGCTGGCAACGCTCGGCGTCGCGATCGGGATGATCATGAGCGTCGGGCGACAGCGGCGGCTGATGAAGAGCTGACGCTGCGGCGCGGCACGCGGCTGACAGCAGTCGCAGCAAAGGAAAACGGCGCCGCGGGCGCCGTTTTTTCGTTGGGCAGGCCGAATTCAGCCGATACCGTCCGTCACTGCGGCGTCGCGCGTGGGCTCGCGTGGTCCGCACCGGCGCCCGATGCCGGCTCCTGCGTCTTCAGTCGCGCGCTCAGCTCCTTGAATTTCAGCTCGGCCGTCTCGTCGCCCTGCGCGGCCGCGGCCGCATAGTACGCGCGCGCGATGTTCAGGTTCTGCGTGACGCCGTCGCCGCCGCGCTCGTAGAACGACGCGGTCACGTACTGCGCGGTCGGCTCGCCCGCGTCGGCCGCCTGCTTGTACCACGCGAACGCCTGCCGGTTGTCGCGCGGCGTGCCGCGCCCGTCGAGGAACTGGTTCGCGAGCGACAGCGCGGCCTGCACGTGCCCCTGCTTCGCCGCGCGCAGGAACCAGCGGTGCGCTTCGGCCGGATTGCGCGCGACGAATTCGCCGTCGTCGAACATCCGTCCGTACACGTACTGCGCATGCGACATGTTCGCGTCGGCCGCCCGCTTCAGCCAGCGCAGCCCTTCGTCGACCTTCGCGGTCACGCCGACGCCGGTGAGCAGCATCATCGCGTAGTTGAACTGCGCGAGCCGGTCGCCGCGTTCGGCTGCGTCGTGGAACTGCACCAGCGCCGCGCGATAGTCGCCGGCGTTGTAGGCGGCCACCGCCGCTTGCGTCTCGTGTGCCGGATCCGGTTTCGCGTGCGGCGCATTCTGCGCCGACGCTGCGACGCACACGACCCACAGCCCGAGCATCGCGCCGATCCGCCCGCACGCACCGGTCACGCGCCGCGTGCGTCCCGTCCCGGTGCCCTCGCCGTCGTTCATGACCGCACCTCCTGCAGCGCCTGCCGCGTCGCGCGCAGCAGCCAGGTCACGTCGGCCGACAGCGTGATCATCCGGTAGCCGGCCTCGCGATACTGGCGCGCGATGGCCGTATCGCTCGCGAAGATGCCGACCGCGACGCCGGCCTGCTTGCCGGCCGCGAGCACGCGTGCCATCGCGGTCTCGACATCCGGGTGGCGGCTGTCGCCGAGATGCCCGAGGCTCGCCGCCAGATCGGCCGGGCCGACATACAGGCAGTCGACGCCCGGCGTCGCGGCGATCCGTTCGACTTCGTCGATGCCGCGCGCCGATTCGATCTGCACGATCACCGCAATCTGGGCGTTCGCCGTCTGCAGGTAATCGCGTCGCATGCCGAACGCCGCCGCGCGCACCATGCCGGCCACGCCGCGCAGCCCGTCCGGGGCATCCGGCGACGGAAAGCGCGTGAGCCGCACCGTGTGCGCGGCCTCGTCGGCCGTCTCGATGCACGGGAACATCAGCGTGCGCGCGCCGGCGTCGAGCGCGCGCTTCACGAGCCACGGCTCGCGCCCCGGCACGCGCACGACAGGCTCGCTCGGCAGGTGCGCGGCGGCCAGCGCGCGCAGTTGCGACGCGACGTCCCGGCTGTCGTTCGGCGCGTGCTCCATGTCGATGCAGAGCCAGTCGTAGCCGGCGTGCGCGAGCGCTTCAGCCGCCGAATCGCAGCCGAGCGACAGCCACAGGCCGTACAGCGGCTCGTCGCCGTCGTGCAGACGTTGTTTGAGGGAATTGGTGAGCGTGCTCATCGATACGGCCTCCTGGCGGACAGGCAATCGAACGGAACAGGCAACGGGGGACGGCCGGACGGCAGCAGCCCGATCGCGGGCGCGCAGGCTGCGCCACGCAACGATCATAGCGCGCCGTCGGGCGAAATGTGGGGAGACAGGCGCAGCGGGCGCGATCGGGCACCGTGGCGCGCGACCGGCTTCAGGTGACCTGCTGGGTGACCGGCGGCCGGCCGCCGAGCGCACGCTCGGGCGGGTAATGCCGCGTCAGCGGGCGGGATCGCGCTCGACGTCGGCCCAGCAGTTCGGCGTTTCGTACAGGCGCACGCGCTCCAGCCGCAGGTTCACGCCGTAGTGCGCGTCGTACACGTTCGCGAGGATGTCGAACGCGATCGCCGCGAGGTTCTCGACCGTCGGGATCCGGTCGAGCACGACCGTCTTGTGGTCGGCCATCTGCTCGAGGAACGAGCGCACGACTTCGTCGCGCGCGTAGACCAGGAACGCGTGATCCCACTTGTTGACGAGGTGCTCGACCGCGAGCGCCTTCACGTCGGCGAAATCCATCACCATGCCGCGGTCCGGCGCCCCCTCGGTATCGACGAGATCGCCGCGCAGCGTGACTTCGAGCACGTAGCGATGGCCGTGCAGGTTCCGGCACTGGCTGCGGTGATCGGGAATGCGGTGGCCCGCGTCGAATTCGAGTTTTCGGGTAATCAGCACGATGTCAAAGGCCGTGGCTCAGGGAATGTTCAGGTATTTGTGGGTCTGCATCGACAGCCGCCACTGCGGATGCCGCTTGCACCAGTCGATCGCGAGCTTCGTGTTGAGATCGCGCGACGGGCCGTCCATCGGCTGCACGAGAAAATACTCGAAATCGAGCTTCGCGTAGTCGGCAAGCCGCTGGTTGTCCTGCGGGATCACGACCTTCAGTTCGTTGCCCTTCGTAACGACGAGCGGCGCGTCGGCCTTCGGGCTCACGCAGATCCAGTCGATCGTCTCGAGCACCGGCAGCGAGCCGTTGGTCTCGATCGCGATTTCGAAGCCCGCCGCGTGCAGCGCGTCGACGAGCGGCTGGTCCAGCTGCAGCATCGGCTCGCCGCCCGTGCAGACGACGAAGCGATGCGCTTCGCGGTCCGGCCAGAGGCCGGCGATCGTCGCGACGAGTGCTTCGGCGTCCTTGAACTTGCCGCCGTTCTCGCCGTCGGTGCCGACGAAGTCCGTATCGCAGAAGCGGCACACGGCCTCCGCACGATCCTCTTCGCGGCCCGACCACAGATTGCAGCCGGCGAACCGGCAGAACACGGCCGGACGGCCCGCGTTCGCGCCCTCGCCCTGCAACGTGTAGAAAATTTCCTTGACCGCGTAAGTCATCGTGCTTCGTCCGGCTCGCGCCGCCCGTTGTCGATCAGAATCCGTTATTCATCAAGCGCCGCCGGCGCACCGCGTCACAGCGGCGCTTCGGTCACCCGCTCGCCCTTCAGGTAGGCCTCGTAGCCGCGCTTGCGCAGCTTGCAGGCCGGACATTCGCCGCAGCCGAAGCCCCAGTCGTGCAGTTCCGCGCGCTCGCCCACGTAGCACGTGTGCGTCTCGACGCGGATCAGCTCGACAAGCGCGTCGCCGCCGAGTTGTTCGGCGAGCTGCCAGGTCTGCGCCTTGTCGAGCCACATCAGCGGCGTCTCGAGCACGATGCGCGTGTCCATCCCGAGGTTCAGCGCGACCTGCAGCGCCTTCATCGTGTCGTCGCGACAGTCCGGGTAGCCCGAGAAATCGGTCTCGCACATCCCGCCGACCAGCACGCGCAGCCCGCGGCGATAGGCGATCGCGGCCGCGATCGTCATGAACAGCAGGTTGCGGCCCGGCACGAACGTGTTCGGCAAGCCATTCGCGGTGGTCTCGATCTCGATCGTGCGCGTCATCGCGGTATCGCTGATCGCGCCGAGCACCGACAGGTCGATCATGTGATCGTCGCCGAGGCGGCCGGCCCAGGCCGGAAACCGATGCTTCAGCGCGTCGCGCACGCCTTCGCGACATTCGAGTTCGACGCGGTGGCGCTGGCCGTAATCGAAGCCGAGCGTCTCGACCGTCTGATAGCGTTCCAGGGCCCAGGCCACGCACGTGGCCGAGTCCTGCCCGCCGGAAAACAGCACGAGCGCGCCGTCTTTAGCGTCTGTCCGAATCACCGTGATACTCCGTGAATGTATAGGCTCGCGTCGCGCTGCGCCCCGGGGCCGGCTGCCGCCGGGCGGCCCGACACGTGCCGGCCTGCGCCGGCTCGACCAGTATAGGCAGCGCGGTTGGGCGCGAACGCGGCGGAGCGCTTATACCGCCCATCGCGCGGCATCGGTGCCGCGCGTCACGGCGGCGCCCGCGGGCAGCCCTGCCGTGCGCATGAAGCGATGCGCTAAGTCATTGAGCGGGCACGGATTTTATCACGCCCCGGCGAATGCTGCCGGCCGCACCACCGATGCCGCGCAAACCCACCACAAACGAAAAACCCCAAGAACCTTCCGATTCTTGGGGTTGGAACTGCTGGTGGCCTGGGACGGAATCGAACCATCGACACGCGGATTTTCAATCCGCTGCTCTACCAACTGAGCTACCGGGCCAACGAAGAAGGCAAAGTATATCCAGCCCTGTTACTTTGTGCAAGTAGTTTTCGCAAAATATTTTACGCGGCGCCTTCCGACGGCTTCTTGCCGAGCTCGACACCCAGCTGCTTGAGCTTGCGATACAGGTGCGTGCGCTCGAGGCCCGTCTTCTCCGCGACGCGCGTCATGCTGCCGTTCTCGCGCGCGAGGTGATATTCGAAGTACGCGCGCTCGAACGCATCGCGCGCTTCGCGCAACGGGATGTCGAACGGAATCGCGGCCGTCTGCCCCGCGAGGCCCAGGGCCGCGGCCATGTCGTCGCCGAGCGTCGGCAGCGCGGCCGCGGACGCGACCGCCGCCGGACCCGAAGCCTGGCCGACGCCGGCCTTCGCCGCCGAGTTGACGGACACCGGCGCCGCGCCGCGCACGAGGCCGTGCTCGACCGACTTCAGCAGCTTCTGCAGCGCGATCGGCTTCTCGAGGAAATCGAGCGCGCCGATCTTCGTTGCCTCGACGGCCGTGTCGATCGTCGCGTGCCCGGACATCATGATCACGGGCATCGTCAACAGGCCCTGCGCCGCCCATTCCTTGAGCAGCGTGACGCCGTCGGTATCGGGCATCCAGATATCGAGCAGCACGAGATCGGGCGCCTGATTCAGACGGTATTCCCGCGCGGCCTGCGCGTTCTCCGCCGCCTCGACGACATGTCCTTCATCGCTGAGGATTTCCGAGAGCAATTCCCGGATGCCCATTTCATCATCTACCACCAGGATGGTTGCCATTTACGCTGCCTTTGTCTGCACACTTGCTTTTGTCTTAGCGGGGGCCGTCCCGACCTGCGCGCCGGGTTCGGCGCCTGGCGTATCGCTCGCCATCTGCAGGAACAGGATCGACACCTGCGCACCCTCGACGGTCTCGCCGTGCATGCGATTGCGCAGATCGATCCGCGCGCCGTGCTCGTCGACGATTTTCTTGACCATGGCCAATCCGAGCCCCGTGCCCTTCGCCTTCGTCGTCACGTAAGGCTCGAACGCACGGGTCAGGATGCGTGCCGGAAAACCGGGCCCGTTGTCGGACACGGTAAGACGTACCGCGACGCGCGTTTTGCCCTCGGCGTCGGGATCGCCATATTCTACTGTCTTGGTTTCGATCAACACACGCGGATGCGCGACTTCCGCAACCGAATCCTGCGCATTCTGCAGCAGGTTGTGAATCACCTGGCGCAATTGCGTCGCGTCGCCGCGAATCACCGGCAGCGACGGCGCGAGTTCGGCGACGATCGCGCTCTTGCCTTCGCCGACACCATACAGTCCGAGCACCTCGCTCGCCAGTTCGTTCAACTGCAGGTTGCCGAGCACCGCCGGCGGCGTGCGCGCATATTCGCGGAAGTCGTCGACCATCCGCTTCATCGCGGCCACCTGATTGACGATCATCGTCGCGCCGCGCTTGAGCACGTCCGCATCGGGCGGCGCGAGCTTGTCGGACAGCTTCATCTGCAGCCGCTCGGCCGACAGCTGGATCGGCGTCAGCGGGTTCTTGATCTCATGCGCGAGCCGCCGCGCGACCTCGCCCCATGCGACGGAACGCTGCGCGGAAATCACGTCGGAGATGTCGTCGAACACGACGACGTAGCCGGACGTCTGCGGATCGTCGGCCTCTCCCTCCACCGTCGACACGAGGCGCGTGCCGCGCACGAGCAAGGTCAGCGGATCGGCTTCGCCCGGCACCTCGACCGCGAACTGCTGCTGCCAGTGGCCGCGATCGCCGCTGGCGCCGTCGGAAGCCGCCTCGCGATCGGCGAATGCCTTGCGCACCATCGCGCCGAATTCCGCGACGACGTCGATCCGGTCGAGCGCCGTGCCGATCATCGCGCCGAACGGCTGCCGGAAGATCCGCTCGGCGCCGCGGTTGGCCGTCGTCAGCCGGAACTGGCGGTCGAGCACGAACACGCCGGCGGTCAGGTTCGCGAGGATGCTTTCGAGATATGTTTTCGAGTGCTCGAGCGCGATCCGGTTCTTCTCGACCGCGAGCCGCGCCTCGGACAGCTGACGCGTCATCGCGTTGAACGACTGCGTGAGGAAGCCGAGCTCGTCACGCGACTTGATCTCGCGCTTCGGCGTGTAGTCGCCTTCGGTGATCTCCTTCGTGCCCTGCGCGAGCAGGAACAGCGGCCGCGCGAGCTGCTGGCCGAGCGCGAGCGCGAGCATCATCGCGATGAAGGTCGCGAGGAACAGCGCGAGCGTCAGCGTGCCGATATACATCTTGCGCAGCCCGGTGCGGCCGAGCGCTTTTTCCTGGTACTCGCGATACGCGCGCTGCACCGCGTCGGCGTTGTGCGCGAGCGTGGGCGGCACCGGCTGCGTGAGCTGCAGGAAGCGCTCCGCCGGCTGCAGCAGCGACGTCGTCGCGTCGGGGATCGGCCGCACGACGCGCAGCCGCAACGCGCCCTTCGCGCCGTGCGCGCGCGGGTCGCCGTCGACTTCGCCCTCGATCGCCGCGTAGGCGCCATGTTCGCGCGCCTGGCTCAGCATCAGCGGCGTGGGCAGGTCGTCCGGAATCAGCACGGCGAAATTGCCCGATGCCTGCGCAACGATGTGCAGGTCGGGCGCCGCACCCGAGCCGCCGCGGCTCGGCTCGACGATCGTCGCGTCCTGCACGCCGAACTGGTCGCGCAAGCGCAAGAGCGTGAGCGTCGTGCCGTTGGTGTTCGCATCGACGCTCGCGAGCTGGTCGGACATCAGGCGCGCCTTCGTCTGCAGGTCGGACAGCGACGCGTCGAGCATCCCGCGGCCGAGGTTCAGGCCGGCCGTCAGCGCGGTCTCGACGTTCACGTCGAACCACGACTCGATACTGCGCGACACGAACTGGTACGACACGATGTAGATGATCCCGCCCGGCACCACGCCGACGAGCGCGAAGAACACCGCGAGCTTCGCGAGCAGCCGCGTGCCGAACTTGCCCTTCCTCAGGCGCACGACGATCATCCCGATCAGCCCGAGCACCACCAGCAGGAACACGAGCGCGACGATGATGTTCATCGCGTACAGCCACGAGTAGTAGCGATCGAAGAACTCGGTGTTCGCGCTCGCGGCCGCGAGCAGCACGAGCAGCAGCAGCGCGGTGAGCGCGACGGTCGCTACGATGACGCGAACGAGGAGGCTCTTCCCGCTGGCCGCGCGGCGCACTTTATTTAGCACGTTCGGTCACCGTGAAGTTGAAGCGCTTCCAGTCCGAGCCGAGCGTCCAGTCGCGGTTGTTCACCGCGTCGACCTGGAACGGCTTCGGCATCAGCGCCGTATCGAGCTGCATGCGCACCGAGGCCATGTAGGTTTCGCCGGCCCGCACCTGGTTGCGATCGATCACGTGCCACGACGTGATGTGCCGGACGACCGCGAGCGCGTCCTTCAGCGACGGGAAGCCGAGTTGCAGCCCGCCCGTCGACACGCGGTACTCGCGCGTGAGCGGCTGGAACGACAGGCGGATCGTCTGCGACACCGACACCGGCTGCTCGTCGAACCAGTACCAGCGCGCGCGGCTCAGTTCGAAGTCGGTCGTGAAGTAGAGCGGGATGCCTTTGTTGACGGCATCCTCGAGGTTCGGGTTCAGCTCGAAATCGAAGCGGGCATCGAGGCTCCAGCCGCTTCCGTCAGCCTGCAGCGAGGCGCGCTGCACGGCGATCGACTCGGCGGCGCGCGCCGGCCGAACGACAGTCAGGCACAGCGCCAATGCGACCAGCAGGACGGCCGCAAGCCGAAGTGGAAAAAGGTGTTTGATCGTCACCGTTTCTGAAACCGCGCGTAGAAAAATCCGTCGTGATCGGTGTTCTGGTCGAGTGCGCCGGCCGCTACGGCGGGCACGCCGCCCGGCAGCAGTTGGCCGGGCGCGTCCAATCGTACCGCATCTTCACAGGCCGCTTCAAACCAGCGGGCCTGCAATTCGCCCTCCTCGGGGAAGATCGAACAGGTCACGTAGAGCAGTTCGCCGCCCGGCTTCACGAGCGGCCACAACGCCGTCAGGATGCGACGCTGTTCCGCGACGAGTGCCGCGATGTCGGCTTCGCGGCGCAGCCAGCGGATGTCCGGATGACGGCGCACGATGCCCGACGCCGAGCACGGCACGTCGGCGAGGATGCGATCGAACGGCCGGCCGTCGTACCACGCATCCGGCGCGCCGGCATCGCCGACGCACACGTCCGCCGCGAGCGACAGGCGCGCGAGGTTCTCGCCGATGCGCGCCGCGCGGGTCGCGTCGCTTTCGAGCGCAACGACCTCAGCGCCGGCCAGCTCGAGGATATGGCCGGTCTTGCCGCCCGGTGCCGCGCATGCATCGAGCACGCGCATGCCGTCACGCGCGCCGAGCCATTCGGCGGCGAGCTGCGCGCCGGCATCCTGCACCGACACGACGCCGTCCGCGAAGCCCGGAATGCGATCGACCGGCAGCGCCGATGCGAGCCGCACCGCATGGCGGCCGATCGCGGTCGCGTCGATCCCGTTCGCGCGCAGCGTGTCGAGATACGCGTCGACGCTCGCGCGGCGCGCGTTCACGCGCAGCGTCAGCGGCCCCTGGCGCTCGCCGGCCGCGAGGATCGCCTGCCATGCGTCCGGCCACGCGCGCTTCACCGCATCGATCCACCACGGACGGTAGTTCCAGCGGGCGACCGGATCGTCCCGCAGCGCCGCGACGAGCGCGTCGCGTTCACGCTGGAAACGGCGCAGCACCGCGTTCACCAGCCCCTTCGCGAACGCAAATTCGCGCCGCGCGCCGATCACGGTCACGGCCTGGTCGACGATCGTAAACGCCGGATACGCGGCCGTCTCCTCCGGATCGAGCAGCAGCGCAAGCGCGGCGGCGAGTACCGCCTGCACGTGCGCGGGCGGCGCCTTGCCGACGAGCCGGCCGATCAGCCAGTCCGCGCTGCCGAGGCGCCGCATCGTCCGGTAGGCGACGTCCTGCGTCGCGCCGCGCGCCAGCGCCTGCGCATCGGCCGGCATCTGCGCGAACACCGCGGCCAGTGCCGCCGGCAGCGCGGTACCGCGCCGCACCGCATCGACTGCCTGCGCGGCCGCGTCGAGCGCGAAGCCCAGCGAATCGGGCGCGAGACGCAGCGCGGACAGGCGCGCGGGGCGGCCGGAGGAAGACGGAGCGGAGGAACGGGTTCGTGTCATCGGAGCAAAATCGGCAAACGGGCGCCGCGAGCGGCGGGAACCCTGCGGCCGTGCGCGGCCGCCGCGATTCCAAACCGCGCATTGTAGCGTGAGGCCATGCGGCCCCTTTACGGGACGCACAAATGAAACGCCCCGCAGCGCGAGGCGTGCGGGGCGAGGTGCAAATGCGACGCGAGTTAGTCGAAGCGGCCGGTGCGCGCCATCTCCATCAGGCGCGCGATGCGCTCCTCGGTCGCCGGGTGCGTGGAGAACAGGTTCTGCAGGCCGCCGCCGTGCAGCGGGTTCATGATCATCATCTGCGCGGTGGCCGGATGCGCTTCGGCCGCCTGGAACGGGATGCCCGCCGCATAGCGATGGATCTTGTCGAGCGCGGTGGCGAGCGACTGCGGATCGCCGGAGATCTGCGCGCCGCCGCGATCGGCCTCGAATTCGCGCGCCCGCGAGATCGCCATCTGGATCAGCGCGCCGGCGATCGGCGCGAGCAGCGCGACCGCAATCCCCGCGATCGGGTTGGCCGGACGGCCGTTTTCATCGCGGCCCCCGAAGAACATCGCGAAGTTGGCCAGCGCCGAGATCGCGCCCGCCATCGTCGCGGTGATCGTCGAGATCAGGATGTCGCGGTGCTTCACGTGCGCGAGCTCGTGCGCCATCACGCCGCGCATCTCGCGCTCGGACAGCACGCGCAGGATGCCCGTGGTCGCGGCGACCGCCGCGTGCTCCGGGTTGCGGCCCGTGGCGAACGCGTTCGGCGCGTCCTCGTTGATCAGGTAGACGCGCGGCATCGGCAGGTTCGCGCGCGTGGCAAGCTCGCGCACCATCCGGTAGAACTGCGGCGCCGTGTTCTCGTCGACTTCCTGCGCGTTGTACATGCGCAGCACCATCTTGTCGGAGAACCAGTACGAGAAGAAATTCATGGCGAGCGCGAACAGCAGCGCGATCGTCATGCCGCGGGTGCCGCCGATCATGCCGCCGATCACGATGAACAGGGCCGTGATCCCGGCCATCAGCATCGCCGTTTTGACCCAATTGAACATACCCACTCCTTATCCGTCAGGGGACCCGCCGCATCACAGGGCGCGGCGGAAAATTGTAAGCGATTTGTTAGATAAGGTCTTGCGCGAAAAATTCAATCTCAGCGTTGCGATGTTGCAAGACGAAGGCCCAGCCCGACGAAAGCGCTGCCCACCGTACGGTCGAGCCACTTCTTGACGCCCGGCTTGCCGGAAAAGCGCTGCGTGACGCTGCCCGCGACCCACGCGACGAGGCTGGTCCACACCGTGCTCATCGCGACGAATACCGCGCCGAGAGTCAGGAACGCCCAAGCCTTGTGCGGACTGTCGGCCGACACGAACTGCGGGAAGAACGACACGAAGAACAGCACGACCTTCGGATTCAGCACGTTGGTCCAGAAGCCCTGCATGAACAGCTGGCGCAGCGGCTTTGCGGCCGTGCCCTGCGCGGCTGCGGCGCCCGACGGCTCGGCGGCCTGCCGCGCGACGATCATCCGAACGCCGAGGTAGATCAGGTAGGCGGCGCCGACCAGCTTGATCACCGTGAACGCGGTGGCCGATGCCGCCAGCAACGCGGTCAGGCCGAATGCGCATGCGAGCGCGTGAACGCAGCAGCCGGCCGAAATGCCGAACGCCGACATCAGCCCCGCGCCGCGCCCCTGGGCGACGCTGCGGCCGACGATGTAGGCCGTGTCGGGGCCGGGCGTGATGTTCAGCAGGAACACCGCGAACACGAAGAAGCCGAAATGGGTGATGCCAAGCATGAAGACCTCGAAACCGGACAGCGCAGGGAAATTCTACGCGCGCCTGCGGCGCCGTGCGACTCGGCCGTTCGGCCGATTGCGCGCGGCCGGCAGGTCGGGTCGAATAACGCTCAGGCCCCGTCGGGCAACGCGAAACGCTGGCCTGCGGCGAGCGGCGAGCCGGCCAGGAATTCGCGCGCGGGCAACCGCTTGCCGCCCGGCTTCTGCAGTTGCGTGACGCGCAGCGCGCCGCTGCCGCACGCGACGATCACGCCTTCGGGCGCCGCGTCGACGATCGTGCCGGGCACCGCGTCGCCGCGCGCCGCCACGGGCTCGGCCGCCCAAAGCTTGATGGCCGCGCCGTCGAGCGTCGCGACGCCGCCCGGGAACGGGTCGAACGCGCGCACCTGGCGCGCGAGTACGTCGGCCGGCTGGCGCCAGTCGAGCGCCGCCTCGTGCTTGCCGATCTTTTCCGCATAGGTCACGCCGTCGGCCGGCTGCGGGGTGGCAGGCAGCGCGCCGTCGCGCTCGAGCCGCACCAGCGCGTCGACGATCAGCCGCGCGCCGTCGGCGGCCAGCCGGTCGTGCAGGGTTGCGGTCGTATCGTCGGGCGCGATCGCGACGCGCGCTTCCTCGATCATCGCGCCGGTGTCGAGGCCGACGTCCATCTGCATCAGCGTGACGCCCGTCTCGGCGTCACCGGCCTCGATCGCGCGGTGGATCGGCGCGGCGCCGCGCCAGCGCGGCAGCAGCGACGCATGGATGTTGATGCAGCCGGCGCGCGGAATGTCGAGCACCTCCTGCGGCAGCAGCAGGCCGTACGCGGCGACCACCATCACGTCGTGCGGGGTCGTGCGCAGCAGCTCGATCGCGTCGGCCGCCTCCGCCGGGTACTTGCCCGCGCGGCGCAGCGACGGCGGCTGCGCGACGGGCATCCCGTGCTCGACGGCATAGCGCTTCACGGCGCTCGCCTGCAGTTTCATCCCGCGCCCGGCAGGGCGATCGGGCTGGGTGAGCACGAGCGGCACCGGAAAACCGGCCTCGTGGATCGCGGCGAGTGCGGCCGCGGCGAATTCCGGCGTGCCGGCAAAAATCACGCGCAACGTATGGGTCATAAAGCGTTCGGGAGCGGGCTTGGCGAATACGCGTCACATCGCGCGTTCGAGTTTCTTCATCTTCGTCTTGATGCGCGTCTGCTTCAGCGGCGACAGGTATTCGACGAACACGCGTCCCATCAGGTGATCCATCTCGTGCTGCACGCACACGGCCAGCAGGCCCTCGCAGTCGAGCTCGAAGGTCTCGCCCTGCTCGTTGAGCGCACGCACGCGCACGTGGTCCGGGCGCTCGACCTCGTCGTAGATCCCGGGCACCGACAGGCAACCCTCCTCGTAGATTTGCTTCTCGTCGCTCGACCAGATGATCTCGGGATTGATGAACGCGCGCAGCTCGTTCTTCTCCTCGGAGATGTCGATCACGATCACGCGCTCGTGCACGTCGACCTGCGTCGCCGCGAGGCCGATGCCCGGCGCCGCGTACATGGTTTCGGCCATGTCGGCGACAAGCTTGCGAATCCGGTCGTCGACCTTGGCGACGGGCTTGGCGACCTTGTGCAGCCGCTTGTCGGGGTAATGAAGAATGTTCAGCAATGCCATGGTGTTCGGTATTCGGTGGAGCGGCGGGGCGCATCGGCCATCCGGCCGGCTGGCGCCACTGCCGGGATGCAATGAAGATGAGGCGGACGCGCGGCATATCAATGCCGCAGGTCATGCCTCCTGCAAATGGCCGGACGCCGGTGGCGCGCGGCCCTGTCGAGTATTTCGGATGATGAAAATTTTATCATGGCGCCACGCCGTTCGCTGGCCGTCGCATTCGAGGGGAACCTCATGTCCCCGCAAGCGCTGACCCCTTCCGCGCTGCGCGCGTGGCTGCAGCTCGCGCATGCGCCGGGCCTCCCGCCTGCCGTGCTGCACGCGCTGCTCGACGCATTCGGCTCGCCGGCCGCGCTGCTGCGCGCATCCGACGAGGCCATCTGCGCGGAGAGCAGCGCAGCCGCCGCGCGGGCGGTGCGCGCCAGCGAGCAGCACGACCTCGACGCGCGCACCGATGCCGCGCTCGCGTGGCTCGATGCACCGGGCAACGCGATCGTCACGCTCAACGATCCGGTCTATCCACCGCGGCTGCGCGACCTGCACGATCCGCCGCCGCTGCTATATGTAAAGGGCAGGCTCGACCTGCTTCACGCACGGGGGCTCGCCGTCGTCGGCAGCCGCCACGCGACGCCGCAAGGGCTCGCCGACGCAACGCGCTTCGCGCATGCGCTGTCCGATGCGGGGCTCGCGATCGTCTCGGGCCTCGCGCTCGGCATCGACGGCGCCGCGCATCGCGGCGGGCTCGCCGGCCGCGCCAGCACGATCGCGGTGATCGCGACGGGCGCCGACCTCGTCTATCCGGCGCGGCACCGCACGCTCGCGCACGAGATCGCCGCGCGCGGCGCGCTCGTGTCCGAATGGCCGCTCGGCACGCCCGCGCGGGCGTCGCATTTCCCGCAGCGCAACCGGCTGATCGCCGCACTCGCCGTGGGCGCGCTCGTCGTCGAAGCCGCGCCGCGCTCCGGCTCGCTGATCACCGCGCGGCTCGCGAACGAGCTGGGCCGCGACGTGTTCGCGATGCCGGGCTCGATCCACGCGCCGCTCGCGCAGGGCTGCCACGCGCTGATCCGCGACGGCGCGAAGCTCACCGCTGCGCCGCTCGACGTGCTCGAGGAATACGGGCTGGGCGAAGCGGCTGCTCACATCGCCCAGCATTCGGGATCGAGCCCCGATAATGCCGACGCAGCCGGCACCGCAGAGCAACGCATGGGCGAGCCTGCCGCGAAGGCCGGCTCCGCCGTGGCGGCCGCCGCGTCCGTCGCAAGCGAATGCGTACCACCCGACACCCCGGCCGAACGATCCGTGCTGGCCGCACTGGGATACGGCCCCGTGACCTACGAGTGGCTCGCCGAGCACAGCGGCCTGTCCGACGACGTGCTGCATAGCGCGCTACTCGCGCTCGAACTGGCCGGCCGCGTCGCGAGCGTGGCCGGCGGACGCTTCGCACGGCTTGACGCGGCACGCCACCCGCCCCCGTGCGGCGTGCTACATTCCTCCGAATAGGGGCGGCCGTGCCGCCGACGTTACCCAAGGAATTCCATGCCCGCGCTGAATCTCGACACCGATGCCGATCGGATCGCCGAGCGCCTCGCCGATCCCGACACGCTGCTGGTCGCCTGCCTGTGCGCCGAGTGGTGCGGCACCTGCCGCGACTACCGGACGGCCTTCGACCAGCTCGCCGACGCCCATCCCGACGCCTGCTTCGCGTGGATCGACATCGAAACCCATGCCGACCGGCTCGACGATCTCGACGTCGAGAATTTCCCCACGATCCTGATCGAGGACGCGAACACCGCGCGCTTCTTCGGCACGGTGCTGCCGCACGCGGCGATCGTCGAACGGATGCTGTCCGACCTGAGCGCGGTACCCGGCGCGCCGCACGCACCGAAATTGCGCAATATCCTGAACGTCGAGGCGTAAACCGCGCACCGGCCAGGCGGCTTCGCGTGACGTTGCGCGTGCCGCCGGGCCGGGCGCTTGCCGCCATTGCGGGCCCCCTCTATGATGAGCCGCTTTTTACACGCCGCGCCGCCGTCGCCGCGGCGTGTGCTATAAAGCCGTCGTAAAAGGGACCCACGCCGGCGAACCCGGTCTACCAACACACACCTGTCATGTCCAAAGCTCTGATCATTGCGGAAAAGCCTTCTGTCGCGAACGACATCGCGCGCGCTTTGGGCGGCTTTACCAAGCATGACGAATACTTCGAAAGCGACGAATTCGTCCTTTCGTCCGCGGTCGGCCACCTGCTGGAAATCGCCGCCCCGGAAGAGTACGAGGTCAAGCGCGGCAAATGGAGCTTCGCTCATCTGCCCGTCATCCCCCCGCATTTCGACCTCAATCCGATCGCAAAAAGCGAATCGCGCCTGAAGGTCCTTACCAAGCTGATGAAGCGCAAGGACGTCGACCGCCTGATCAACGCATGTGACGCGGGGCGCGAGGGCGAACTGATTTTCCGCCTGATCGTGCAGCATGCGAAGGCGAAGCAGCCGGTCCAGCGCCTGTGGCTGCAGTCGATGACGCCGCAGGCGATTCGCGACGGTTTCGCGCACCTGCGCAGCGACACCGACATGCAGCCGCTCGCCGACGCCGCCCGCTGCCGTTCCGAAGCCGACTGGCTCGTCGGGATCAACGGCACCCGCGCGATGACTGCGTTCAACAGCAAGGGTGGCGGCTTCTTCCTGACGACCGTCGGTCGCGTTCAGACGCCAACGCTGTCGATCGTCGTCGAACGTGAAGAGAAAATCCGCCGCTTCGTCCCGCGCGACTACTGGGAAGTGAAGGCCGCGTTCGCATGCGCGAGCGGCTTCTACGAAGGCAAGTGGTACGACCCGAAATTCAAGCGGGACGAGTTCGATCCGGAAAGGCGCGATTCCCGCCTGTGGAGCCTGCCGGCCGCCGAAACCATCGTCGCCGCATGCCGCGACCAGGTCGGCACGGTATCCGAGGAATCGAAGCCGTCGACCCAGCTGTCGCCGCTGCTGTTCGACCTGACGAGCCTGCAGCGCGAGGCGAACAGCCGCTTCGGCTTCTCCGCGAAGAACACGCTCGGCCTCGCGCAGGCGCTGTATGAAAAGCACAAGGTGCTGACGTACCCGCGTACCGACGCGCGCGCACTGCCGGAAGACTACATTTCGACGGTGCAGTCCACGCTCGAGATGCTCAAGGAGAGTCACAACTACCTGCCGCATGCGAAGCGGGTGCTCGACCAGGGCTGGGTGAAGCCGAACAAGCGCATCTTCGACAACTCGAAGATCAGCGACCACTTCGCCATCATCCCGACGCTGCAGGCGCCGAAGTCGCTGTCCGAGCCGGAGCAGAAGCTGTACGACATGGTCGTGAAGCGCTTCCTCGCGGTGTTCTTCCCGGCGGCCGAATTCCGTGTCACGACGCGGATCACCGAAGTCGCCGGCCATCACTTCAAGACCGAAGGCAAGGTGCTCGTCGAGCCGGGCTGGCTGCAGGTGTATGGCCGCGACGCCGAAGGCGCGGACGCGAACCTCGTGCCGGTGCAGAAGGACGAGAAGGTGAAGACGGACGAGATCGCCGCCGTCGCGCTCGTCACCAAGCCACCCGCACGCTACTCGGAAGCGACGCTGCTGTCCGCGATGGAAGGCGCCGGCAAGCTCGTGGAGGACGACGAGCTGCGCGAGGCGATGGCCGCGAAGGGCCTCGGCACGCCGGCCACGCGCGCGGCGATCATCGAAGGCTTGTTGGGTGAGAAGTATCTCGTGCGCGAAGGCCGCGAGCTGATCCCGACCGCGAAGGCATTCCAGCTGATGACGCTGTTGCGCGGGCTCGGTGTGAAGGAACTGACCGCGCCCGAACTGACCGGCGAATGGGAATACAAGCTGTCGCAGATGGAGCGCGGTAACCTCGGGCGCGACGCGTTCATGCAGGAAATCGCCCGCATGACGCAGCAGATCGTCAAGCGCGCGAAGGAATACGATTCCGACACGATCCCCGGCGATTACGCGACGCTCGAGACGCCGTGCCCGAACTGCGGCGGCCAGGTGAAGGAAAACTACCGCCGCTTCGCGTGCACGAAGTGCGAGTTCTCGATCTCGAAGATTCCGGGCAGCCGGCAGTTCGAGATCGCGGAAGTCGAGGAACTGCTGCAGCAGAAGACCATCGGTCCGCTGTCCGGTTTCCGCAGCAAGATGGGCCGTCCGTTCTCGGCGATCCTGAAGCTGTCGTTCGACGACGAAACGAAGAACTACAAGCTCGAGTTCGACTTCGGCCAGGACCAGGGCGGCGAGGAAGGCGAGGCGCCCGACTTCTCCGAGCAGGAACCGGTCGGCGCGTGCCCGAAATGCAACGGCCGCGTGTTCGAGCACGGGATGAGCTATGTGTGCGAGCACTCGGTCGCGAATCCGAAGACCTGCGACTTCCGTTCGGGCAAGGTGATCCTGCAGCAGGAAATCACGCGCGATCAGATGGCCAAGCTGCTCGCCGACGGTAGAACGGATCTGATGCCGAACTTCAAGTCGTCGCGCACGGGCCGCAACTTCAAGGCGTTCCTCGTGAAGCAGCCGGACGGCAAGATCGGTTTCGAGTTCGAAAAGAAGGAGCCGAAGGCGGCTGCCGCGAAGAAGACGGCGAAATCGGCGACGAAGGATGCCGAAACCGTGACGGAAGGCGCCGACGAGAAACCGGCCCCCGCCCGCAAGACCGCCACCCGCAAGACCACGGCGCGCAAGACGGGCTCGTAACGCCCGGGCCGCCGGGGAGCTCCCCGGCGCATCTCACACGCCGGTCAAACGGCGATAAAAAACGCGGATCGATCGCTCGATCCGCGTTTTTTCTTTTGGCACCGGGGCCGCGTCAGTGCGCGGCCGCCGCGCCGTTACAGCGGTGACGGCACCGCGACGCGCGGGCGCGCCGAACGCGCGACGCGCGGCTGCAGGTTCGGGTCGGTCGATTCGGGCTGCTCGGCACGCATCTCGACGCCGATCGGCGCCGGCATCGCACTCTGTGCGGCCCACTGTTCGCCAATCACCGCGTCGGTCGCGTGGCTGAAATATTCGACGAGGTGGTCGATGAACGTGCGCACCTTCGCGGGCAGATGGCGCCGGCTCGGGTATGCGATGTTGATCTCGACCTGCGGCAGCCGGAAATCCGGCAGCAACCGCACCAGCGCGCCGCGCGCGATGTCGCCGCCGATCAGGTAGCTCGGCAGGATCGCGACGCCCATCCCGAGCAGCGCGAACTGACGCAGCATCGCGGTGTTATTGGCGACGATCACGTTGGTCGGGCGCACGCGCACTTCACCGTCGGGCCCCGTGAACACGCGCTCGTCGCCCCAGTATTCGGTCGGCAGGCTCAGCGCCGGATGCTCGGCGAGTTGTTCCGGATGAGTCGGCACGCCATGCTTTTCCAGGTAGCTCGGCGTCGCGCACACGGTCATGCAGCCCGTGGTCAGGCGCCGCGTGACGATGCTCGCGCTGCGCATCTGGCGCGTGACGACGATGCCGACGTCGAAACCTTCCTCGACGAGATCGACCTGGCGGTCGACCAGCGTCAGATCCGGCACGACTTTCGGGAAATTCTCCGTGTACGACTGCAGGACGGGCGCAAGGTTATGCAGGCCGAACACGACCGGCGCGACGATGCGCAACGTGCCGACCGGCTCGTGATTGCGCGCGACGACCATCTGTTCGACATCCTCGAGCTCATCGAGAATCTGGCGCGCCCGCTCCAGATAGACCTGGCCCGACTCCGTCAGCGAAAGGCTGCGGGTGGTGCGGTTCAGCAACCGTGTGCCGAGGCGGCCCTCCAGATCGGCGACGTGACGTGTCGCGACCGCGTTGGAGATATCCATAGCACTCGCGGCCCGCGCGAAACTGCCGAGATCCGCAACCTTGACGAACACGCGCATCGACTGCAAATGATCCATAAACGACTCCTGCCGCTGTTACAACTTCAAAAAGTTGAAGCCTATGCGTAATTCTCCTACGACAGCGGAAATGATGCAGAGTTGCTCAACAAGGTGGCCGTTGACGATAAAAATAGTCAAAAATCCTCACCCGTCGCGAACGGATGATCCAATTATTCTGATCGAAGCAACAATTGGGTGAACCTCGTTGGGTAAACGGGCGAATCAGAAAGGACGTATTTGGTGCGACACAACAGCGCACCCCGCCTCCTGGCACGGGAGCGGCGCCGCATCAGGCGGGCGCGATTGCGGCGGAGCGTAACAACCTGTTAAAAAGACACCACGACGGACACCGACGTAGCATCATGTCGGCCCCGGCCGGGCGGGACGGGTGCGCCACACGCGCGCCGCCGCCACCGCCGCCGCTTTCAACGCGCGACTCCCGCTGATCATGAAAATTGCCATTCTCGACGACTACCAGGACGCCGTCCGCAAGCTGAACTGCTTCGAGATGCTCGCCGAGCACGACGTGAAGGTCTTCAACAACACGGTGCGCGGCTTGGGGCAGCTCGCGAGCCGTCTCGCGGAAGTCGAGGCGCTCGTGCTGATTCGCGAGCGCACGCCGATTTCGTCGCAACTGCTCGCCAAGCTGCCGAACCTGCGCATGATCAGCCAGACCGGCCGTATCTCGACCCACATCGACCTCGAAGCGTGTACCGACCGCGGCATCGCGGTGCTCGAGGGCACGGGTTCGCCGGTCGCGCCGGCCGAACTGACCTGGGCACTCGTGATGGCCGCCCAGCGCCGCATTCCGCAATACGTCGCGAACCTGAAGCAGGGTGCGTGGCAGCAGTCGGGCCTGAAGACGTCGGCCATGCCGCCGAACTTCGGCCTGGGCCAGGTGCTGCGCGGCCAGACGCTCGGCATCTGGGGCTATGGCAAGATCGGCCGGCTGGTCGCCGGCTATGGCAAGGCGTTCGGAATGAACGTGCTGATCTGGGGCCGCGAGCATTCACTCGAGGCCGCGCGCGCCGACGGCTACACGGCCGCCGAAAGCCGCGAAGCGCTGTTCGAGCAGAGCGACGTGCTGTCGCTGCACTTGCGCATGCACGACGACACGCGCGGGATCGTCAAGCAGGAAGACCTGATGCGGATGAAGCCGACGTCGCTGCTCGTCAACACGAGCCGCGCGGAGCTGCTCGAGGAAAACGCGCTCGTGAACGCGCTGTCGCACAACCGTCCGGGGATGGTCGCGATCGACGTGTTCGAAAGCGAGCCGATCCTGCAAGGCTACAGCCTGCTGCGGATGGAAAACGTGATCTGCACGCCGCATATCGGCTACGTCGAACGCGAAAGCTACGAGCTCTATTTCAGCGCGGCGTTCCGGAACATCCTCGCGTTCGATCAGGGCGACATGTCGAGCGTGGTCAACCCGGAAGCGCTGACGCCGCGCCGCGTGCGCTGACCGGCGCGGGCCGCGCCCGCCGCGCGGCCCGGTTCTCCCTTCCCGCCTTCAGGCAGCCACGCGGCCGCCTGTCATCGCGTCGACGCGCGTGAGGAAATGCTCGCCGTCGCGCCGCCCGAGATCGTACGCATGCCGCATCTGCGACGGACTCGTGTAATCCCAGCTCGAAATCGGCACCTTGCTCGACGGCTGTACATAGAGCCGCCGCTGCTCGCCGTGCGCGACCGTAAACATCTGCGGGCGCGGATACAGCCGCGTGACGAGCACCAGCACGTCGCCCGGCGACGGGTCGAGCGCGCCGACCGGCACGTTGTCGACCATGCCGCCATCGAGCACCGGCCGGCCGCCGCGACGCAGCACCGGCGTGAACGGCGGCGTGCACGACGACTGCAGGATCAGGCCGGCGAGTTCGTCGACGCTCGTGCAGGCCTGCGCGCGCACGAACTCGGGCCGGAAGCCGAGCGTGCGCCCGAGCGTCGGATGCAGCGTCTTGCGCACGTACTTTTCGATGTTGTACGCGACGAGGCCCGCGGCGACCGCGCTGCGCGCGCCGAGCCAGCGCGGCACGTGCGACACGCCGACGCGGATTGCCGGCGCGTCGGCGAGTTGCGCGAACGGCTCGCCGTAGATGTCGAGCAGCGCCTGGCGGTAGATCCGGTAATGCGGAAACACGGGCTCGCGCCCGAACAGGTTGCCCCAGTACGCGTTCTTGCGGTTGTGGCGCAGTGCTTCCTCGTAATAGCGCATCACCCACGCGGCGTCGCGCGTATACAACATGCAGGCGGTCGCCGCGCCGGCCGAGATGCCGGCGATCACGCGCGGGCGCAAACCGAGCGCCGGCTGCGCGACGTCCCAGAAGCCGGCCTGCCACCAGCAGCGATTGCCGCCTCCCGCGAAGACGATCTGGTCGAACATCGCGCCGCTCAGCTGACGAGCGCGTAGGTCGACGTCGCGTGAACGGCCATCTTGCCGTCCTCGTCGAACAGTTCGACTTCGCCGAATACCAGGTTGCGGCCCATCCGCAGCACGCGCGCGGTGACGAGCACGTCGCCCTTGCGCACCGGACGCATGAAGTTCGTGTTCAGCGATACGGTCGTCATCGGCCGGAATTCGCCGAGCGATACGGAGATCGCGACCACCATCGCGGTGTCGGCGGCGGCCGTGAACACCTGGCCGCAGATGATGCCGCCCGAATGACGGAATTCGCCGGAAAACGGCAGACGCATCGTCACGCTGTCGTCGCCGATCGATACGGGGACCAGACCGAGCGAGCGGACCCACGGGGCCAGCAGGCGATCCAGCAATTCGCGGACTGCGTTTTCGTCCATCTTCGAATGTCCAGAAAACGTTGCGCGACCGCCGCGCAACAGGTGTGGACGTCATCATACCGGGAGCGCGCCAACTGCGATCGCTCGCCGCCGCACGGACGGCCGCGGTCGGGGTGACGAAATATTTTCAGGAAATTCGCAGAAAGGTGTTGCAAAGGCCGAAATACCCGTGCATAATCTTTCTTCTGTTGGGGGCGTTAGCTCAGTTGGTAGAGCAGCGGACTCTTAATCCGTAGGTCGAGTGTTCGAGTCACTCACGCCCCACCAGGAATTCCGAAGCCCGGTTAGCGAAAGCTAACCGGGCTTTTTCCATTTCCGGGCGCCCGCACGGCGCTCCCGCTGCACGGCATGCGCATACATACATGCCCCGCTCCCGCGCTTTCCCGCTAGAATCGTCCGACAAATATCACACAACCGGCACGGTGATCGCCGTATCGCCGCCGGCACTGAGAGAGCATGGGACGTCGAACATGGAATCATGTGAGCGAGACGCGACCATTCAGAGGCCATGGTCACGCCGATATCGGTGCGCACGTCGAGTCGCACCCTCCACCCGATCGCATCCGGATGCATCACCCGACGCACGAAGCGAAGCCGGTCATGCTGCGTAAGGACGCACTCGTCGCGTTCGCGCTCGGCATTGCGCTGCTCGTGGCCGCGGCCGCGCTCGCCGTCACCGCGGGCGGCGCGGCCGGCCATCTGGTCCGCGCGCCGGGCACGGTCGTGCGCATCGTGCAGGACAGCGACGCGATGCGTGCATATCGCCCGATCGTCGCCTATCTCGCGAACGACGGCCGGCGCCGCGAAGTCGCCGGCAATACCGCGTCGATGGTGCCGGCTTACGACATCGGCGAAAGCGTCGACGTCCTGGTCGACCCCGACCATCCGAACCGTCCCGCGCTGATCGACGATTTCGCGCAACGCTGGTTTCCCGTCGCGGTGCCCGCCCTGCTCGCGCTCGCGTCGCTTGCGGTCGGCAGCCTGCTGTACGTGAACGAGCGCCGCAGCCGGCAAGCCGACGCGTTTTCCGCACCGGCCGACCGCAAGGCGATCCGGCGCCGCTGGAACATCGCGATCGTGCTGATCCCGATCGCGATCGGCACCGGTTTCCTGGCCGGCGCCGGCGCTGTCGGGCTGCGCCAGTGGCAGATCGACCGCCATTACGCGCGCTCGACCGGCCATGTCGTCGAGATCGCCGAAACGGCCCACTCGCCGCCCGCCCGCACGTCGCTCTACTCGGTGAGCATCGCGTTCAAGACCGACAGCGGCCGCCAGGTCACGTTCGCGCAAGGCTCGGCGTCATCGAATCCCGGGCTGTACGAAGGCGAGATCGTCGACGTGCTGTACGACCCCGTCACGCCCGAGCGCGCGGTCGTCGACCGGTTCTGGGATCGGTGGGCGCTCACGGCGATCCTGTTCGCGATCGGCGCGCCGTTCCTGGCGGCCGGGTTGTTCATTGCCGGCACCCTGTGGCCCGACCATCGGCCGCACGAAATCGCTGAATGACCAACAACGAACCGGGCCGCCGACACCGCGGCCCCCGCCTCACCGCTCCCTGAACGCCTCCACCTTCGCGCGGTTCCCACACGTACGCATGTCGCACCAGCGGCGCCCGACGCCGCGGCCGCGATCGATGAAGAACCACGTACAGCGGCCGCACTGCCGCACACGCGCGAAATCGTCACCGCGCAGCAGATGCTCGAACCCGAGCGCGGCCGCGTCGATCCAGCGCGACGCGGCGCGCGCATCGGGGCGCCACGCGAAGCGGCCGTCGATGGCCTCGAACGTGCTGCGCCCGATCGCATCGCGAATCGCCACGGCGAGCCGGTCGGCCGCTCGCGCGCCGACGCTGCCGCCGTCGCCGGCCGTCAGGTACGCGAGCGCCGCATACGCATCCTCGCGAAAGCCGTGCAGCGCAGCCAGCTCGTCGGCGCCGTCCTGCCGCGGATGACGCAGAAACCGTGTCAGGTCGGCCGCCGCCAGCAACCCGGATTTCGCGGCCCACGCACGCACGGCCGGCCAGTCGACGAGTTTGTCCTCGTCGCGCGTCTTGCCCGTGTCGGCCACCGTGTTCAGGAAGTCGAGCGCCGGATGGCCGCCGACGAAGTCAGCCGCGCGCCATGCGTGCGCCTGTCGCGCAGGCTCGTATCGAGTAACCATTTATTTGCACCTATCGGTTTCATATCCGGACGAACCGGCGTAACCTGTTAACAACCAATACAGGTTAGCACGGAGGTGCCGATGCTCGATCTCGCCAATCGCTTCAATTTCGAAGGTCACCGGATCGCTTGGGGCACGCTCGGCGAAGGGCCGCCGCTCGTGCTTGTGCACGGCACGCCGTTTTCATCGCAGGTGTGGCGCCGGATCGCGCCGTGGCTCGCGCGGCGCCATCGCGTGTTCTTCTACGACCTGCTCGGCTACGGCCAGTCCGACATGCCCGACGCGGACGTATCGCTCGGCCGGCAGAACGTGTTGTTCGGCGCGCTGCTCGACGAATGGAAGATTTCGCGCCCGCGCGTGCTGGCGCACGACTACGGCGGCGCGACGGTGCTGCGCGCGCATTTCCTCGACGGCATCGCGTATTCCGACCTGACGCTCGTGAATCCCGTCGCGATCGCGCCGCAGGGCTCGCCGTTCGTGCGGCATGTCGCGCAGCACGAAGCAGCGTTCACCGGGTTGCCGGCCTATGCGCATCACGCGCTCGTGTCGGCCTATATCGGCCAAGCGGTCGCGCAGCCGTTGAGCGACGACGTGCTGTCGATCTACCGCGCGCCATGGCTCACGCCCGCCGGCCAGGCCGCGTTCTATCGGCAAATCGCGCAGATGCGCCAGCGCTACATCGAGGAAGCGGAGGCACGCTACGCGCCGCCGGACTTTCCGGTGCGCATCGTCTGGGGCGAGGACGACCGGTGGATTCCGCTCGAACAGGGGCAGGCGCTGGCCGATCGCATCGCGAACGGCAAGCTGATCAGGGTGCCGCGCGCCGGTCACCTGGTCCAGGAAGATGCGCCGGAGGCGATCGTCGCCGCCGTGCTCGACCGGTAGGCGCATCGGCGCGAGTGCAACGTGCGGTGTCGCTTACCAGGGCAGTGAATAAGTCTTCGTATTCGTGAAGCTCTTCATCGCTTCCTGCACGCCCTCCTTGTAGCCGAGGCCCGAATCCTTCACGCCGCCGAACGGCGTCAGCTCGAGCCGGTAGCCCGGCACCTCGCGCACGTTCACGCTGCCGACCTCGAGCTCCGTGATGAAGCGCGTGATGCTGTCGAAGCGGTTCGTGCAGACCGATGACGACAACGCATAGTCGGTGCTGTTCGACATCCGGATCGCCTCGTCGATGTCGCGAAAGCGCATGATCGGCGACACGGGGCCGAACGTCTCGTACTTCACGAGCGGCATGTCGGGCGTCACGCGATCGACGACGGTCGGCGAGTACAGCGCACCGTCGCGCACGTTGCCGACCAGCAGCCGCGCCCCGCGCGCAATCGCATCGTTCACCTGCTGCTCGCAGAACTTCGCGGCCGCCTCGTCGATCACCGTGCCCATGTCGACCGACGGATCGGCCGGGTTCCCGTACGCCCACGCACGGGTTTTCTCGACGACCAGCTCGGTGAAGCGATCGGCCACCGCCTCGTGCACGAGCATCCGCTTGATCGCGGTGCAGCGCTGCCCCGAGTTCTTGTACGAACCCGACACGGCGAGCGTGCTCGCCTCGTCGAGATCCGCATCCTCCATCACGATGATCGGATCGTTGCCGCCCAGCTCGAGCACCGCGCGCCGGTAACCCATCCGCGCCGCGATCGACTTGCCGATCGACACGCCGCCGGTAAACGTAATCATGTCGATCGCCGGGTTCGTGATCAGCTCGTCCGCGATGTCCTTCGGGTCGCCGGTCAGCACCTGCAGCATTTGCGGCGGCAGGCCGGCTTCGTACAGGATGTCCGCGAACAGGTAGCACGACAGCGGCACCTTCTCCGACGGCTTCACGACGATCCGGTTGTTGGTCGCGACCGACGGCACGACCTTGTGCGCGACCTGGTTCATCGGATGGTTGAACGGCGTGATCGCGGAAATCACGCCGAGCAGGGGCTCGCGCTGCGTGTATACGCGGCGCTTCTTGCCGTGCGGCGTCAGATCGCACGAGAAGATCTGCCCGTCGTCCTTCAGCACTTCGCCCGCGCCGAACGTGAGCACGTCGGCGACGCGCCCGGCTTCATACGTCGAATCCTTGACGCACAACCCGGCCTCGGCCGTGATCAGCGCCGCGATCTCGGCAGTGCGCGTGCGCACGATGTCGGCCGCGCGGCGCAGGATCGCCGCGCGCTCGTGGCGCGTGAGCGACGGCCGGTACGCACGCGCGACCGCAAACGCGCGCCGCACGTCGTCGAGCGTCGCCTTCGGCACGGTGCCGACGAGCGCGCCGTCGTACGGGTTGCGCACCTCGATCACCGCGTCGCGATGGATTCTTTCACCGTCGATTCGCAGTGCTTCACGATGAAGCGCGCGGGCAACCGTCAATGCTGCAATGGCGTTCATGAGTATCTCCCTGGCGGACGCGTCCGCGTCACTGCAGATGGTTGAGCGCGATGTCGATGATGTCGAAGTTGCGCAGCCGCGCGCGGCTCGTGACGTCAGTCGCGACCGGCTTGCTGAAGATCAGCGGCACGATCTGCTCGGAGATCCCGCCGTGCGAGCGCAGCGGCACGTCGAGCCCCGACAGGTCGTGCTTGATGCGGCGCGTGCCGAGCACGACGTCCTGCTTCGAGATCACGATCAGGTCGCCCATCCGGTCGGGCGGCAACTCGAAGCGCGCGCAGCCTTCGGCGCCCGTCAGCACGACCTCGATGCCGTCCACCGCGGCGAGCCGCGCGCGCAGCGCGTCGATCGCGGTGCAATCCGGCACGTAGACGGTCGCGAACGAGCCGAGCGCACCGTGGTGCACGACGTACGGGTCGGTAATCGGCAGGATCACGCGCGCCGCGTCGTGGCCGAGCCATTCGTCGAACAGCTCCTGCAGGTAGATCACGTTCGGCTCGCCGGTCTCGCCGTCGTGCTTCGCGTTCATCCCGTGGTCGGCCGTGATCGCGACGATCGCGCCGAGCTCGTCGAGCCGCTTCAGATACGTGTCCATCATCTGGTAGAACGCGTTCGCGCCGTCGGTGCCGGGCGCGCACTTGTGCTGCACGTAGTCGGTCGTCGACAGGTACATCAGGTCGATCGGCCGCGTCTCGAGCAGGCGCACGCCGGCCGCGAACACGAATTCCGACAGGTCGGCGCTGTACACGCTCGGCACCGGCTTGCCGACCAACTCGAGCACGTTGTCGATGCCGTTTTCCTCGATGCTCGCCTCGTCGGCCTTCTCCGACGAGAAGCAGATGCCCTTGAGCCCCTTGCCGAGCAGGCGGCGCAGCTTGTCCTTCGCGGTGACGACCGCGACGCGCGCGCCCCGCTCGGCGAAGGTGGCGAGCACAGTGGGCGCGACGAGGTACTTCGGATCGTTCATCAGCACCTCGGCGCCGGTGTCGCGATCGTAGAAGTAGTTGCCGCTGATCCCGTGGATCGCCGGCGGCACGCCGGTAACGATCGACAGGTTGTTCGGGTTCGTGAAGCTCGGCACCACGCACTCGCCCTTGAGCGCCATGCCCGGCTTCAGCAGCGTGCGCAGGAACGGCGCGACGCCGGCCTCGGCCGCCATCTCGAGATATTCGTAGCCGCAGCCGTCGACGCACACCACCACCACGGGGCGGCTCATCCAGTTGTAGCGGCGGCCGTTCACTTCCACGGATACAGGCGTTTCAGTCATGACGTTCATTCCTTTCGGTTCGAAGAGGGGGTGAGTCGTCGGCGCCCGCTCCGCGCCGATGGGGGTGTTTTCCATGCTTGACATTAAAATTGAGTATTTGTAGATTGTCAACAATAGGCAGAGAACAGCAAGCAGAATGTGGACGCACGAGGATGCAGCGCACGACGCAATGGCGCTTCGCGCCGTCGACGCACGTGGTCGCGGCGCGCCACGCGGCCGTTGCGCAATACGTCGACGAAGGGGGCTCGCCGCGCGGGGCGGACGGTTTTATCAGGAGGTCAAAAAGCGCGGCTACATTCTGTATCCGGGCAAGCTGACCGAAGTCGACACGTTCCGCGTCGGCTGCATCGGCCACTTCGGCGAAGCCGGCATTCCGGGCGCGGTCGCCGCGATCGCCGACACGCTGAAGGCGATGGGCGTGCGCCGCGTGTCCGCCGAAGCGGCGGCCTGACGCGACGCATCCGGCTCCTCGTCGTGCGGCGGTTTCGCTTTCGTTTTCCCGCCGTGCGCGGCACGGCAACCCGACTCTTACCGGCACGACACCCGATGCGACCCTTCTGGATCGAACAAGCACTGTTCAACGACGGCGACCTCGCCCCCGCGCTGCAGGGCGCGACGCAGGCCGACGTCTGTATCGTCGGCGGCGGCTTCACCGGGCTCTGGACCTCGATCCAGGCGAAGCAGCAGAATCCGGCGCTCGACATCGTGATACTCGAGGCCGATCTGTGCGGCGCCGGCGCGAGCGGACGCAACGGCGGGTGCCTGCTCACGTGGTCCGCGAAATTCCTGACGCTGCGCCGGCTGTTCGGCGAAGCGGAAGCGATCCGGCTCGTGAAGGCGTCGGAGGCGGCCGTCCAGCACATCGCCGACTTCTGCCGAGCGCATCGCATCGATGCCGAACTGCGGCTCGACGGCACGCTGTACACGGCGACGTCACGCGCGCAGATCGGCACGCTCGCGCCGGTGCTCGACGCGCTCGCCGCGTGCGGCATCCACAGCTACGAACCGCTGCCGGCCGCCGAAGTCGCGCGCCGCTCGGGCTCGGCCCGCAATCTCGACGGCGTGTACTCGCCGATCGCCGCGACCGTGCATCCGGGCAAGCTCGTGCGCGGGCTGCGCCGCGTCGCGCTCGACATGGGTATCCGGATCCACGAGCGCACGCCGCTCGTCGACTTCATGCCGGGGCAGCCGGCCGTCGTGCGCACGCCGTCGGGCAGCGTGCGCGCGGGCAAGCTGGTCTTCGCGATCAACGCGTGGATGGCGAGCCGCTTTCCGCAGTTCGAACGCACGATCGCCGTCGTGTCGAGCGACATGGTCATCACCGAAAAATGCCCGGAGCTGCTCGAGCAGACCGGGCTCGTGGACGGCGTGTCGGTGCTCGATTCGCGCATCTTCGTGTACTACTACCGCACGACGACCGATGGTCGGCTGATGCTCGGCAAGGGCGGCAATACGTTCTCCTGGCGCAGCCGCATCGCGCCGGTGTTCGACCGGCGCTCGCCGTACGAGGCGCAGCTCACGCGGAGCCTGCGCGACTTCTTCCCGTCGCTCGCGGGCGTGCCGATCACCGCGAGCTGGAACGGTCCGTCGGACCGCTCGGTGACGGGCTTCCCGTTCTTCGGCCGGCTCGACGACGCGCCGAACGTGTTCTATGGCTTCGGTTATTCGGGCAATGGGGTGGGGCCAACGTACATGGGCGGCCAGATCCTGTCGTCGCTGGTGCTCGGCCTCGACAATGCGTGGACACGCAGCCCGATCGCGCGCGGCCCGCTCGGCCATTTCCCGCCGGAGCCGATCCGCTATGTCGGCGCGCACGTCGTGCGCGATGCGATCCGCCGCAAGGAGCGTGCGGAAGACGAGAGCCGGCGGCCGGCGGCCGTCGACACGTGGCTCGCGAAGTTTGCGGGTGCGGCGGGGAAGGCGGATAAGGCTTGAGGCGTGATGAGCCGTCGCCCGCGTTGCCGAGGCGGCTGTCGTGACGTTCACCCCAACGCGGTGATCTGCCGGGCGATGCTGGCAGCACGTCATGCTGCGATATTTATCCGCTGAGTGGACCTACCAGTACGTCGCAAACTTTCAAAGTGGACCGAGACAACTACGATTGTTTGTCGGCACTTTTTCACGAAGTGAGCGCAGTGGTTTTCATTTTTTCAAAAAACACGCTTCAAGACGCCCACGGCTACTTGAACGAGATGTCTCGATGGCTCACGTGCTTGATAAAGCAATCATCTGCCGCCGTCGGGACTTCCGAAACGCTGCTGAACAAGGAGCTCCACCAGAATCGGCACCCGCCGTGCAATTAAATTGAATTTAAATAACGAGATTCGCCATCCCAAAAAAATCCCTTGCTAACATTTATTCCTCGTTATATTAATAAGGAATAGCATGCTACCTTCCGATTGTTTTCTATTAAGCGAGGATCTTTATCGCCTCGGCAATTCAACAAGCCCGAGATTGACTCATATTCGACCTAAAGATATAACTGTCGTTCAGATCAACGGCATCGACGTCGTGCAGTCAAACGGAAGAGGAATCAGTCTCTTCACTGCCGACGGCATCAAGCATCGCCCTGTTGGCGGATGGGTGTGGCGCTTCAAAAAAGGGGCTTATGTTCCCGGCGATTTGAAGATCGTTGCAGATGGAAAGGACCACTATGTTATTGCTCCGTCAAGGAGCATGCCTCTTGACAAATACAAGGGGCTTCTTGAAGAAATGGCCATGTCCGCCACACGGGAATTCAACAAAAAATAGGAGCTTCATATGGAAACCATCAAACTCGAGCTAACAGCCAGTCAGGTCAAAATCCTCCTGGAGGCGCTTGCCGAGACGGACAAGCACTGGGCCGAGATCTGCGACACATCCGACGACGAGGACACCGTGGCCGATTACGGCAACGACCTCGTCCTGCTGAGAATCGTCAGGGACGAAATCACCCCAAAGGCGATTGCCGCATTCGGCTCCGACATCGTCAATTTCGACCGAGGCTGAGCCCGTCAGGCACGACCAAGACAGCGAACCGACCGCACGCGCTGCACCGTTGTTCACCCCCGCGCCACCTCGGTTGCCGGGGGCCACCGCTCGGGTGTACGCCGCATCCGCACAGGCCACACGACCTGTTCGCCAGTCTCGCTCATACCGCTGAAGAAATGACCCGCTTTCTGCTGCTAGCCGCACTGACAGTGATGACCTGCGGAGCGCGCGCCTTCACGGTCTGCCATGCAAGCGGGCGATGCACAGGCCGGTAGCCCCACCCCTTGCAGCGTCACCGTGCGGTGACAACTAACGCGGCGCTCACGCGCCCGCCTTCTCCCGCGCCGCCTTCCCCGTCGCCGGCAGCCCCTGCTCGTGCGTGCGGCGCATCCGCGCGAGGCCGTGTGCGACGTGCTCGCGCACGAGCGCGACCGCCTTCTCCTCGTCGCCGCTCGCGAGCGCCTGCACGATCTTGTCGTGCTCGGCCGCGGACACCGCGATGGCATCCTCTTCCGCCTCGATCGCGGCCTGGCGCAGCAGCCCGAGCTGGCGCACGAGCCGGCGATAGGTATCGATGAGGTGCGTATTGCCGACGCCGACCACCATCGCGTCGTGGAACTGCACGTTCAGCTCGGTGTAGCGCGTGACGTCGTGCGCCTTCGCGGCTTGCTTCATCGACTGGATGATGCCCTTCAGCACCTTCAGCGTGTCGGGCGAAATGCGCTTCGCGAGCGCACGCGCGACCGACTCGTCGAGCATCGCGCGCACTTCGTAGATTTCCTCGGCCTCGCGCAGCGGCACGACCCGCACCGTCACGCCGCGGTTCTTCTCGTTGCGCAGCAGCCCGGCCTGCTCGAGCGCGCGGAACGCTTCGCGCACGGGGCCGCGCGACACGTTCAGCCTGGTCGCGATATCGACTTCGTTGAGCTTCTCGCCCGGTGCGTATTCGCCGGACACGATCGCACGCTCGAGCATGTCCTGCACGATCATTGCGAGCGACTGGCTCTGCAGGAGTTCGATGGCGTTGAGTGCGGTCGGGGCGGTCATGGTCGGGCAGGCAACGAAGCTGCGGGGAAGAACGATGGCGCCATATCGGCGAACGATCGTTATATACCTTCGGCCCCAACTATTGTCAACAGTTTTCAGTTTCCAAAAGCCAATCGCGCGGCCGGCGCGAATACGCCGGACCGCGCGCTGCGAGGCCGCCGTCAGACCGTCTGCTTCACCGGTCCCGGGTCGCTCTGGCTCGGCCGGCCCGTCTCGACGTGGCCCGCGAAGCGGCGCACGACCTTGTCGTCGCCGCCGCGCAACGTCGTCGCGGTGATCGTCAGATCGTACCAGCCGTGGCTCGACGACAGCTCGAAATGATCCTCGATGCGCGCGCCCGGCTCCAGCGTGTACGTGCGCGCATGCGCATGGCTGTACGCGTTGTCGACGACCACCCGGCACGCCGCGCGGCCGCTGTTGCGCAACTGCAGGTACACGTGCCGGTTGCGCACGTCGTAGCCGATCTTCGCTTCCGGGTTCGCGTGGCTGCCGTCCGCGGCCAGCCGCGTGTTGCCCTGGAACTCGCACAGATAGCCGTTCGGGCCATACGCGGCGAGATGGTAGTCGCCGCGCGCGGCCGACGTGCTCCAGGTATCGGCGAAGCGGTCGTGCGACGACACCGCGTAGCGGCGCGGCGGCGTCGCCGGATTGCGGCGGTCGTACACGTAGAATGCGGCGCCCGCGTCACCCGAGTTCGCGAAATCGAGCGACACGCTGTCGTCGCGGCCGTTCACGCGCGCATGCACGAACAGCTCGTACGGCAGCGCGCGCGCCGGACGCGTGCCGGGCTCCTGCGCCGGCATCGACTGCTGCGCGGGCACTTGATACGCGTGGCCGGCGGTGGCGATGTGCTGCGGCACCGTGAAGCTCACCGTGCGCGTATCGGGGCGCGCGGAGAAATCGAACGCCGACGTGAGGTCGCCGCAGACCGACCGGCGCCACGCGCTGATGTTCGGCTCCTTCACGCCGAAGCGCGCTTCGAGGAAACGCAGCACCGACGTGTGGTCGAACGTCTCCGAGCAGACCCAGCCGCCCTTCGTCCACGGCGAGATGATGATCAGCGGCACGCGCGGCCCGAGGCCGATCGGCTGGATGCCGCCCGGGTCCGCGCCCGGCACCAGCGGGCTCATCTCGCCCGGGTACTTGTTCAGGTCGAGCAGTTCGTCGCCGAGGGTGGACAGCAGGTTCGACGACACGATGCCCTGGCCGCCCACGCCGCTCGTAACGGGAGGCACCGGCGGCACGACGTGGTCGAACAGCCCGTCGTTCTCGTCGTAGTTGAGGATGAGCACCGTCTTCGCCCACACCTCGGGGTCCGACGTGAGCGCCTCGAGCACCATGTTGATGTAGAACGCGCCGTCGGTCGGTGACGCCTGCGGGTGCTCGCTGTACTTGTACGGCGACACGATCCACGATACCTGCGGCAGCCGGTTCGCCTGCACGTCCGCCTTCAGTTCGGCGAGCGTGTGGTCCGACGCGCCCTTGTCGACCAGCGCGCCGCTCGCACCTTCCTTCACCTGGAAGCGCTTGAAGAACATCAGCGAATTGTCGGTGTAGTTGTCGGTCGGATCGCCCGGAATGCCGGTGCCGCCCTGGTACACCTTCCAGCTGATCTTCGCGTCCTCGAGCCGCTCGGCGTAGGTCGTCCACGTGTAGCCGTTCACGTCGTTGCGCTCGCCGATGCCCGGGCCGTTCGGCGAGCTGCCGTAGATGTTGCGCGGGTCGACCGTGCCGGTCCACAGGTAGATGCGGTTCGGCGCGGTGTCCGCGTGCGCGGAGCAGAAGTACGAGTCGCAGATCGTGAACGCGTCGGCGAGCGCGTAGTGATACGTGAGGTCCTGACGCTTCAGGTAGCCCATCGTCAGCACGTCCTGCTTCTGGTTCACCCACTGGTCCCACTGGCCGTTGTTCCAGGACAGGTGGCCGCTGCTCCAGCCGTGGTTGGTGCCCGGCTGGAATTCGGTCGTCTGCTTCGGGTCGAGGTAGAACGGCAGCACGTACGGCGCGGCCGGGTCGAGCCCGCGCGAATGGTAGTTCTTCGTGAACACCGACGCCGGCGGCTGCTGCCACACCGGCGCACCGCTCGGCAGCAGGTGCGGACGCGGGTCGTTGAAGCCGCGCACGCCGCGCAGCCCGCCGAAGTAGTGGTCGAACGAGCGGTTTTCCTGCATGAAGATCACGACGTGTTCGACGTCGCGAATCGTGCCGGTGCGATACGCGGCCGGCATGGCCAGCGCCTTGCGGATCGCGGGCGGGAAGCCGGCGTAGGCGGCCATCGCGCCGGCCGACTGGGCGGCGAGGCGCAGGAAATCGCGTCGATTGTTGGCGGACATGAAGAGGATCCTGTGGGTCGGTAAGGGTGGCGCCGGTCGAGCGGGGCCGGCGGTCGTGCGTTGCCGCTATTAGTCCGCACCGGCATGTCCCGGCCGTGACCGGTTCCAGCAGGTTTCTTGCACTTACCCCCAGCTTTTTTTCGAAGCGGCGCACGACGCGCCTTTCATCCGGCCGACACATGCATACGCTACGCTGACGCGCGATGAAGACGGGGGAGAAGCGGAGTCGTGTTCGATCAGCTGAAGGCGTTCCACGCGACCGTCAGGCAGGGCAGCATCACGCGCGCCGCGCGCCATCTGGGCGTGAGCCAGCCGACGATCGCCGCGCAGATCCGGCAGGTCGAGCAGTGGTACGGCGTCGAGCTGTTCTACCGCAGCGGCCGCAAGCTCGAGGTCACCGAGACCGGCATCGAGCTGCTGCCGCTCGTCGAGAAGATGATCGCGCTCGAGGCGCAGGCCGACATCATGCTGCGCAACGTCGGCGGCCTGTTCGAAGGCCATCTGCGGATCGGCGCGACGGGGCCGTACTACATCATGGACGCGGTCGGCCGCTTCTCGCATGCGCATCCGTCGATCGCGCTCACGTGCCGGATCGGCAATTCCGAGGAGATCCTGCAGGCGCTGCAGGAATTTCGCATCGATCTCGCGGTGTCATCGCAGCGCAATGACGCGGACGGCCTCGAACGCAAGGTGATCTCCACCGATCCGCTCGTGCTCGTCGTGCATCGCGATCACCCGCTCGCGCGCTTCGACGCGATCGACGCCGCGCAGCTCGCCGACGTGCGGCTGCTGATCCGCGAGGAAGGGTCGGTCACGCGCCGCTGCACGGAGACGATCCTCGCGGCGGCCGGCGTCGCGGCCACGTCGGTCGCCGAGATCGGCAGCCGTGAAGCGATCCGCGAGGCGATCCTGCATGGCGTGGGCGGGAGCCTGTTTCCACGCGGCGAGGCCGAGCGCCATCCGGACCTGCGCGTCGTCGCGCTGCGAGGCGTCGACACAACGATCGACGAATACGTGTACTACCTGAAGGCGCGCCGCCAGAGCCCCGCGATCGATGCGTTCCTCGCGTGCATCCTGCGTGCGCAGCCGGCCACGCACGACGCGGCAAGCGCGGCACGCACGGCGCGGCCGGTGAACGCACGCTGAGCCGCCGCGCGTTCGCCGGTTTCGCGTATTCGCGTCGCACTTCCCTGCCCTTTCCAGCGCGTTTCCCGCGCCTTCCCTCGGTGTCGTCCTCGTGCCTTCCTTGTTGCTTCCCGCCACGCGTTATTTCGGCAGCGCGGGGATCATCCACGTCAGCACGTGCTGCTGCAGGAACACCAGCACGCCGAGCAGCAGCGTGAGGATCACGCTGTGCCAGAAGGTGCGCGCGAACACGACGCCTTCCTGCCCTTTCAGGTCGGTCGTCGACACGCCCGTCGCGATGTTCTGCGGCGAAATCATCTTGCCCATCACGCCGCCCGACGAGTTGGTCGCGGCCATCAGCACCGGATCGAAGCCGAGCTGGCGGGCGGCGACGACCTGCAGGTTGCCGAACAGCGCATTGCCGGACGTGTCGCTGCCGGACAGGAACACCGCGATCCAGCCGAGCGACGCCGACACGAGCGGGAATAACGCGCCGGTCGACGCGACGCCGGTGCCGAGCGTGTAGCTGATCCCCGAGTAGTTCAGCAGGTACGCGAGCCCGACGATCATCATCACCGTGACGATCGCGATCCACGTTTGCCGCCACGTCTTGACCACGCATTCGAAGAACGCGCCGACGCCGGTGCGCGTCAGCGCGGCCGTGATGATCGCCGACAGCAGGATCGCGGTGCCGGTGCCGAGCGGCTGGAAGTCCCAGATCGCCGCATACGGCTTGTGGTACAGCGACACGAACACCGCGTTGTGCAGGCCCGGCCACTTGATCTTCACGTCGCCGATCGCCGCGATGTTCGCGTGCACCCAGACGATCACGACCACCGACACGACGAGCCACGGCAGCCAGCCGCCGAAGCCCGCGCGCGCGGCGCCGGCCGTGGCCGGCACGCTGCGCGCGAGCGCGTACTGCGGATCGGGCTGCGGCTTCCATAATTGCAGGAAGCCGATCGTGACGATCAGCGACGTGAGCGACGACAGCACGTCGGTGAGCTGGTAGCCGAGGAAGTTCGACGTGACGAACTGCGCGATCGCGAAGCTCGCGCCCGACACGAGCAGCGCGGGCCACAGCTTCGCGATCGAGCGCATGCCGCCGTATGCGCCGACCACGTAGAACGGCAGCAGCAGCGCGAAGAACGGCAGTTGCCTGCCGACCATCGCGCCGAGCGTCGCGGGCGGCAGCGACGTGACCGCGCCGAGCACGGTGATCGGCACGCCGAGCGCGCCGAACGCGACCGGGGCCGTGTTGAACAGCAGCGTGTAGGTGAGCGCTTCGAGCGCGGGAAAGCCGAGCGCGATCAGCAGCGCGCTGGTGATCGCGACCGGCGTGCCGAAGCCGGAGATCCCTTCGAGCAGGCAGCCGAACGAGAACGCGACGACGAGCAGCACGAGGCGGCGGTCGTCGGGCAGGTTGTCGAGCATCCACTGCCGGAACTGGTCGAAGCGGCCTGACTTCACCGCGATGTTGTACAGCAGCAAGGCGTTGAACACGATCCACATCACCGGCACGAGCGCGAGCGCCATGCCGGCGCCGACCGCGTTGAACGCGAGGCCGACCGGCATGCCCCACGCGCCGATCGCGACCGCGAGGCCGGCGACGAGCCCGGCCAGCGACGCCTGCCACGCCGGCCGGCGCAGCACGCCGAGCGCGATCAGCGCGACCGCGATCGGGATCACCGCGACGAGGAACGACAGGAGCAGCGAGTTGGCGACGGGCGTCAACGGCTGCGCGAACAGGATGCCGGGCGGCAGGGCTGCGGTGGGATTCATCGTGTCTCGTGTCTCCGTGTCGGCAGGAGTTAGCGCTTTAGCGCTTACTCCTGCCCCATGCTTCGCGGTCGGCGGGGGTTAGCGCTTTAGTACGTTCCACGGCGGCAAAGATCGCCCGACGCTTGCGCATGCAACCATGCCGCGGCGCCGACCGATCGGTCGCTTAAAAGAGGTTAGGAGGCGCATCGCGCTTGTACAAGGAGGGCAAGCCCGAGGCGCGCGGCGCCGATACACGGCGTCCGCCGCACGCTGACGGCCGGCCGGCAGCCCGCTGACACGTGCGCCAGCAAGCCACCGGGGCGCAATGTTGCTCAACCGGCAAAGGTGACTGATGGCGCGCGGGGTGTTTCGTTTGGCGTCCGAAGCCTAGACTCGCTGCATCGATTCCGCCCGTGCCGACGACGGCGCGGCTCTGGAGACTCACGGAGCAAACACGATGAAAACCATGAAGCTTGCGGCCTGCACGTTACTGCTGATCGGCTCGACTATCGCCGCGCAGGCCGAGGCCCATGCCGCGTCGACATTGACGCGCGCGGAAGTTCGCCAGGAACTCGTGGAACTGCAGGCCGCCGGCTACCGGAAGAGTCTCGCCAGCAGTCCCGACTTTCCGCAAAACATGCAGGAGATCATGCAGCGTGCCGCACAGGCGCGCGCCGACGCGGCCGGCTACGGCAGCGACGGCCATGCAAACGTGGAATCGGGAAAGCCGGCGCTGCCGCACGTGGTCGATCGCGACACGTACGCGCATCATTGAAGCGGGTGAACCGGGCCGCTCGCGTGAATACGCGACCAGCCGGCCCGCAGCCGGCTACCCGCCGCGCGACGCGCAGCGGGTTGCTGCCATCAAACGCTGAAGCGGTTCAGCGTGTACGCACGATAGGCCGCGACGAACGCGTCGAATGATCCGGCCTCCTTCGCTTCCAGCTCGGCCTGCTCGGCCAGCGACTTCGCCGCGAGCGCCTGCTCGGCGCGCATCGTCTCCGCCGACGGCGGGTTCGCACGGAAATGCGCGGCATGCGCTTCGCTGTGCGCGAGCGCGAACGCGAGGAACGACTGCCCGTTCTCGCGCATCTCGCGCAGCACGCGCGCCGACGGCGTGCGCTCCGGATCGGCAAGCTTCTCGCGCTGCGCGGCGATCGCACGCGCATGCTCGTCGCCGCCGCGGATCTCGTCGAGGCGGCGCCCGACGGTTTCGATATCGGCCATCAGGTCGTCCGCCCATGCCTGCAGCGTGACCGGCTGGCCGTCGCGCATCAGCGTGAGCCCCGGCTTGCGCCCGTCCATCGTCACGCTGGCGAAGTTCGCATTCGCTTCCTTGTACGCGTCGCAGTCGAGCACGGGGCTCTCGTCGAGCGCGCACGCGAGCAGGAACGCATCGATGAAGCGGGCGGTCTCGAGCGCGATGCCGGTCGGCTCGAACGGATCGATGTCGAGGCAGCGCACTTCGATGTACTGCACGCCGCGCGACGCGAGCGCATGCAGCGGACGCTCGCCCGAATACGTGATGCGCTTCGGACGGATCGTCGAATAGAACTCGTTCTCGATCTGCAGCACGTTCGTGTTGATCTGGATCCATTCGCCGTCGCGATGCGTACCGATCGCCTCGTACGGCGGATACGGCTCGCTCACGGCCTTCGACAGCGCGTCGAGATAGCCGGGCAGCGTGTTGTAGTCGACATGCAGCGCGGCCTGTGCGGTCGTGTTCGAGTAACCGAGGTCGCTCATCCGCAGGCTCGTCGCATACGGCCGGTACAGCGTGTCGGCATCGAACGCATCGAGCTTGTGCGGCTTGCCGCGCAGGAATTTCGTGTCGAGCGCCGGTGATGCGCCGAACAGGTACATCAGCAGCCAGCTGCGACGGCGGAAGTTGCGGATCTGCGCGAGATAGCGCTCCGACTGGTAATCGACGAGCGTGGCCGTCGAGCCTTCGTCCGCGTGCAGGCGCCGCCACACTTCCTCGTGCAGCGAGTAGTTGTAGTGGATGCCGGCGATGCACTGCATCGTGCGGCCGTAGCGATGCGCGAGGCCGCGGCGGTACACCGCCTTCAGGCGGCCGATGTTCGACGTGCCGTAGTCGGCGATCGGGATTTCATCGTCGGCCGGCAACAGGCCCGGCATCGATTCGTTCCACAGCATCTCGTCGCCGAGCGATGCATACACGTAGCGGTGCAGATCGTCGAGACGTTCGAGCGTGAGCGACGCGTCGGGCTCCGCCGGCGTGATCAGTTCGATCAGCGCTTCGGAATAGTCGGTCGTCAAGGACGGATGCGTGAGGGCCGAGCCGAGCGCGCGCGGATGCGGCGTAAACGCGATCATCCCGTCGCGCGTCACGCGCAGGCTTTCCTTTTCGATGCCGCGCAGGCCGTCGGGCAGATGCTGCCGCGTCGGGCCCGAGCTCAGCGCTTCGAGACGATTCAGCAGCAGTTCGGACTGGCGGTGAGTCATGGTGTTCGACATGGAGACGCAAGTGCGTGACGGCCGCGCGCGGAATGCCGCGCGCGGCCGGCTGGATTATTGGTCGCTTCGTTGGTAGCGGGCACTTTAACATCTCGCCGAAACACGCGCTTGAGGTGGCTCCGGGCGGTGCGCGCCCGCCGCAGCGGGCCGCCGGGCGGACCGATGGCGACGATCGCAGCGTTCGCGCCCGAGGGGCCATCGGCACCGCCGGACGCGGCGATCACGTGAAATTCGTCGGATGGAATGCGAACGGGTCGCACGGCTCGAATGGCTCGAACGGTGCCCGCAGCAGCGCCGACAGGTGCAACCCGCGCCGCCGAACCCGACGTGCGATATCGTCGACGCTCGGTCGACCGTACGCCGGCGGCGACAGGCGGCAGAGCGGCTTGATCGCCGTCAGGCGTCGCAACCGTGAGGACGACCGACTGATCGCTGCCCGACCCACGCCCGCCGCGGGTTGCATCGCGGCGTTGCCCGGCCGCCCTACGCGACCGTCATCCGCCGCGCGCGCCGCTGGCCCGGTCCGCCACGTCGTTCCACAGATGAAGCGCCGCATACGCGCGCCACGGCCGCCAGCCTTCGGTGCGGTGCTTCTGGCTCGCGAGCCGGTCGAGCGACGGATCGCGTGCGGTGATCGACTGCATCAGCACGAGGTCGGACGCCGGCCACGCGTCGGGGTCGCGCCACGCCCGCATCGCGATGTATTCGACGGTCCACGGGCCGATGCCGGGCAAATCGAGCCACGCGCGGCGCAAGGTCCCGAGGTCGGCCCGTGCGGGATCGAGCGGCACGTGGCCGGCCGCCACCGCACGCGCCATGCCCGTCAGCGCCGCGGCCCGCTTGCCGGGCATCCCGATCTTCTCCAGATCGCATGCGGCGAGCGCGTCCGGCGTCGGGAAACGCCAGGCCGGCGCGCCGTCCGGCGCGGGCATGCCGTCGTCGTGCACGACGCGCTCGCCGGCCCGTTGGACGAGCCGGCCGACGATCGTCGTGGCCGCCTTCACGCTCACCTGCTGGCCGACGATCGCGCGCACCGCCAGCTCGAACCCCGACCACGCGCCCGGCACGCGCAGCCCCGGCGCGGCCGCGACGAGCGGCGCGAACCACGGGTCGCGCGCGAGGCCGCCGCCGATCGCGGCCGGATCGGCGCCGAGATCGAACATCGACGCGACGCGACGCGAGAACGCGTCGTCGACATGGCGCGTGGCCGCCCCTTCGACCGTCGCGATCAGGCAATGCCGGCGCGGATGCTTCGTGACGGTGAGGCGGCCCGCGTCGCCGTTCAGATCGACGATGCGGCGATACACGCCGTCGACGACCTGTTCGACACCCGGAATCGCACGTCCGCTGAAAAAGCGCAGCACGCGCGCCCAGTCGTACGGCGCCTTGAAGCGCAGCTCCATCTGCGCGGACGGCGGCACCTGGCCGCCGTCCGCGATCGACGTAATCGTGGTTGTTTCGATGCTCAAACTACGTTGCCCTCCGCAACGGCTTCGGTTTCATCGTCGCGCACGTGGCGCGCCTCGGACGCCAGCAGCGTCGCCTTACGGCGCACGCCCCAGCGATATCCGGCAAGCGCGCCGCCCTTCTGCACCACACGATGGCACGGAATCGCGAGCGCGACCGGATTCGACGCGCAGGCCGATGCGACGGCGCGCACCGCACGCGGCGAGCCGAGCGCCTCGGCGATCTCCGAGTAGCTGCGCGTTTCGCCGTACGGGATGTGTGTCAGCGCTTCCCAGACGCGCTGCTGGAACGCGGTCGGCGCGATGTCGAGCGGCAGGTCGAACGCGTGCCGCGTGCCGTCGAGGTATGCGCGGATCTGCGCGACGAACGGCGCGAGCCGCGATGGCGCGTCGACCAGCTCGGCGCGCGCGAACGCGGCCTTCAGTTCGTCGACGAGTGGCGCCGGTTCGTCGCCGAACGCGATCCGGCAGATGCCCTGTTCGGTCGCGGCGACGAGCACCGTGCCGAGCGGCGTCGACGCGGTCGCATAGTCGATCCGCAGGCCGGCGCCCTGGCGACGGAACGCGGACGGCGCCATCCCCAGTTCGCGCGGCACCGATGCGTAGAGCCGCGACGGCGAATTGAAACCCGCGTCGACGGCCGCCTGCGTGACCGGTTGCCCGCTTTGCAGCGCGTCGCGCAGCGCGGCGCCGCGCTGCGCGGCCTGGTACTGCCGCGGCGACACGCCGACCACGCGCTTGAACAGCCGCTGCAAGTGGAACGGGCTCACGTGCACGGCATCGCTCAGCTGCTGCAGCGTGAGCCGCTCCGGATGCGCGTCGAGCACCGCGCATGCGCGATTGACGATGTCGAGCTCGCGCGGCAGCCCTTCCGGCTGGCAGCGCTTGCACGGCCGAAAGCCTGCCGCGCGCGCCGCGGCCGGATCGGGGAAGAAGGACACATGCTCGCGCCGCGGCAGCCGCGACGCGCAGCTCGGGCGGCAGAACACGCCGGTCGTGCGCACGCCATAGAAGAACGCGCCGTCCGCGTGCGGATCGCGGGCGGTCACGGCGCCCCAGCGGGCATCGTCGGTCGGATAGGCGGTTTTCATCTGAACCTCGCACTCTCTAGTGTAGATGGTGCCTACTCTAGACATCGGCATGGGCCGTCGCGCCCTGAATCTTGCTCTGTGATTCGCGTCGGCGAAATCGGGGGCGCATCCCTATCGATCAATCGGACGAAAAGCCGCGTGAGCGCCGCCCGGACGCCGCTTTCGTCATCTTCCCGTCACCCTTTTGCTGCAGTGCGGCTGCGACAAATCGCCGTCCTGACCATTTTTTACACTCGGAATATTGCAACGCACCATCGCCGTGTGTATAGTTGGAACTGTCTCCTCCATGTCTCCTCCTGATATGGATTAAGCCCGTTCCGCTCTGCGTGAACGGGCTTTTTTTCGTCCGTCGATCGGTGCGCGTTCCGGCCCGCGCCGGGCGCGGTCTACACTCGGGGCACGCCATCCATGAAGGAGTGCTTGCTCATGAAACCGACCATCCGCGCGATCGATCACGTCGTGCTGCGCGTGACCGACATGGCTGCGATGACGCGCTTTTACTGCGACGCCGTCGGCTGCCACGTGGAGAAGGAACAGCCCGACCTGGGCCTCGTGCAACTGCGCGCCGGCGACGCGCTGATCGACCTGCTGTCGGTCGGCGGCCCGATCGACCGTCCCGACAGCGGCCCGCCCGGCACCGGCCGCAATCTCGACCATCTATGCCTGCGCGTCGAGCCGTTCGACCCCGACGCGCTGATCGCGCATTTCGCCGCGCATGGCGCGCGCCCCGGCGCCCCCGCCGAGCGCTACGGCGCCGGCGGCTACGGGCCGTCGATCTATCTGTTCGATCCCGAAGGGAACATGCTGGAATTCAAGGGGCCGCCCGCCGCGATCGGCTGAGCGCCGGCCGTCACGCGCCGGCGCGCGCCTTCAGCACGGTCCATTCGACTGCAACCGGATCGTGGTCGGCGCTCGAGATCCAGGCGGCGCCGTCCTGCACCGTGCATTGCAGACGCATCGTGCGCTCGGCGAGGCGCCCGAGCGCGGCCGCGACGCCGTCGGCCAGCGACAGCACCTGCACGTTGCGCAGCCGCTCCACCTTGCTGCGCACGCCCTGCCACCAGATGTCCGACGCCTTGCCGCCGTATGCGATCACCGTGACCTGCCCGGCGCGGCCGGCCGCCTTCGAGATGCGCCGTTCGTCGGGCTGGCCGGCCTCGATCCAGACGTCGATCGCGCCCGTCAGGTCCTTTTGCCACAGATCGGGCTCGTCGACGTCCGACAGCCCCTTGGAGAATTCGAGACGCTCGTGCGCGAACAGCGCGAACGCGACGATGCGTACCATCATTCGTTCGTCGGTTTCCGACGGGTGACGGGCGACCGTCAATGCGTGATCGGCGTAGTAGTGCCGATCCATGTCGGCGATTTGCAGCTCGGCTTTGTAGATCGTGGATTTCAGCGCCATGCGGATACGGCCCGGGCGGGCATTCGGTTCGGTGGGTCGTGATGATACCGAATGCACGCGGCCCGGCACGCGACGGGCGCTCCACAGCACGACGGCCCGGCATCGGCCGGGCCGCGTTTTGGCCGCGCCGCCGGCGTATCGGGCCGGCGCGCGGGGGCGCGAGAGGTGCGCGTGCGGGTTACTGCTTGACGAAGCGCGAATCGGTCCAGAGACCTTGCTGATCGCTGTTGTCGGCGCTGACGAACTGAACGTCGCCCTGGTCGACCGACACCACGCGGAAGCGCTGGCCTTCCGGCACCGACAGGCAACGGAAGTCGTCGAAGTACTGCTGCTTCGCCTGCGACTTGCCGTCACGCTCGTGGTTCAGTACGGAGTCAAGATTGTCTTTCGACAGACAACCCCATGCATTCTTCGTCAGCTGGATTTCCTGCTTCGGCTGGACAGCCGCATCGCCGCCCGCTTGGGCGATCGACACCACGGAAAATGCACCGACAAGGGCAACAAGGACACCGATTCGCTTCATCATGTTTTTTTGTCTCCAGGCTTGCGGACACCAGGCTCGGTTAGCTATGTGTTTAAAGGTGATCGTGAACCGCGTTTTTCACTTTAGAAGACCGGTGAGCGATATCAAGCACATTTGTTGTGCGATCGCAATAGCGGCGAATTGTCGCACCCTGCGCGCACCCTGTTTTTCGCGTGTGACGCGTTTGGCGCGGATGTCTCCCGGCTCGGGGTCGGGCGCCCATCCCCGCGCGCAAAGTGTTGCGGGGCAACGCTTTCAGCCAAGTTACAATGAGCCGATTGAACGGTTTGGATAATTCATTTCGATATCCGGATTATTTTGGTGCGCCGCACACAAAGTCATCCGAAACGATATTGAATTTACCGCAGTGCGGGATCGCATTTACCTAATACAAGAAAAATGCCAGGTATAAGCGCGTTCGTATTTACCCGTATTTTCCCGAGCGGTCCGGGCGCCCGCGGCAGCGGGGCCGCGGGGGTTTTCATCCGTGTTTTTTACCCGGCGTTATTCAGTCCGATTGCGGGCGCTCGAAATAATCGCGCTGGAAAATGCACATGCGATATGCGTTGTGATACGCGCCGTTCCCGAAAAATTCTTCCTTCAATTCCGCCTCGTGCTGGAATCCGCATTTCTCGTACACGTGGATGGCCGCCGCATTCGACGTATCGACGATCAGGTACAGCTTGCGCATGTTCAGCACCTTGAACGCGTATTCGATCGCGAGGCGCGTCGCCTGCCCGGCATAGCCGCGCCCCTGGCGTTGCGGCGCGATGATGATCTGAAACTCGCCGCGACGATGGATGTAGTCGAGCTCGATCAGCTCGACGAGGCCGACGAGTTCGTCCTGTGGATCGACCGCGACGAAGCGGCGCTCGCGCTGGTCGTGCACGTGGCGATCATACAGTTGCGACAGCTCGGAGAAGGTTTCGTACGGCTCCTCGAACCAGTAGCGCATGATCTTCGCGTCGTTGTTCAGTTCGTGAACGAAGCGCAGGTCCTGGCGCTCCAGCGGCCGCAATGCAAGCGTGTGCTTGTCGTTCTGGAGTTGCATGTTGGTGTCCTTTTTGGATGCCCGCGGGTGCGTGAAACACCCGTGACGCGCTACCGCAAACGGGGGTATTCCGCGGTGCAAGAAGTTGACCGCGGGCGAAGTTCAGAGCCTAGAATGGGAGCAAGGGTTCCTGCCACCGCAAGGAGGCTATCGTGATCGAGCAAGTCATACTCGGCATCTTCCTCGTGCTGCCACTCGTGATCGTGGCTGCGCTGTTCTCGGACGAACTGTGGCAGGAACATCGGCGCCAGCATCCGCGCGACGAAAACGCACCGCATATCGACTGGAAGCACCCGTGGCGCCGCGTGCGGCGCGGGCACTGAGTCGATCGCCTTTCCCGCAGTGCTGCCGTCCGGGCTGGCCGCCCCGGCGGGTCGCCCCGAACGGTGCCGACTTCCGCTACGAACCGATTCCCGCTCAACCAGCGAGACGCCGACGTGAACGATAAACCTGCCCTCCCTCCGCACGATATCCCCGGCGAAGCGATCGACCTGCAGATCGCCGACGTGCTGGCCGCCGTCCGCTACCCCGCGAACAAGGATGCGATCGTCGACGCCGCGCGCGATGCCGGCGCGAGCAACGAAGTGCTGTCGATGCTCGACGGCCTGCCCGAACAGGACTACGCGGATGTCGATGCCGTCACGCGCTGGGTCGCCGGCAACTTCGGCCCCGGCCTCGGTATTTGAGCGCACGCCAATAACGAGATAGGATCGGGCCGCACCGATCGCATCGCGGCCGGATGCATGTCGCCCGGCGCCAAGACCGGGCGTTTCCGCACGAGCGCCCGGGGGAATCCATGGAAGGTATCCTGATCCAGCACACGACGCGTCGTCAGCTGTGGTTCGGCGCGCTCACGGCACTCGTGATCGTGCTCGCGCTCGGGATCGCCGCGCCGCACGCGAACGTCGCGCTGCCGGCCGTCGAGCCGTTCATGCCGATGTGCGCGCTGACCGTGTTCACCACCGCGAGCATCGCCGCATTCTTCCTTGGCGCGCAGTTCACCGTGACGCGCCAGCCCGTGCTCGGCGCGCTCGGCGGCGCCTATGCGTTCACCGCGCTCGCCGTCGCGCTGCAGCTGCTGACCTTTCCCGGCGTGTTCGCGCCGCATGGGCTGTTCGGCGCACAACCGCAAAGCGCCGCGTGGATGTGGATCTTCTGGCACGCCGGCTTCCCTGGTTTCGTCATGGTCGCGCTGCTCGCGCGTGCCCGGCTGGCGCGCGCGCCGATCGGAGCCCGGCAGACGCGCTGGTGGACGCTCGCGCTGGTCGGCGGGCCCGCTGTCGCCGCCGGCGTGCTGTGCCTGTTCGCGCTGAACGTGTCGCTGCCGCCTGCGTTTCGTCCGCCGGGCAATGCGGCCGTGCTGCCCGTCAACGGTGTCGCGCTCGTCGTGTGGATGCTCAATGCGCTAGCGCTCGTCGCGGTGCTGGTCTCCGGCCGACTGCGCACGACCCTCGACCTCTGGCTCGCGATCGCGGTGCTTGCGTGCCTGACCGATACGACGCTGAACCTGTTGAGCACCAATCGCTTCACGATCGGCTGGTATCTTGCGCGCGTGTTCAGCATGTTCACGCCGGGCATACTCGTGTGCGTGCTCGCATGGGAAGTGACGATGCTGTATCAGCGCCTGTTCGAGGCGCACGCGATGCTGATCCGATCGTCCGCGCGCGACGGGCTGACGGGCGCGTTCAACCGCAGCCACTTCAACGATCACTTTCACACGCTGTTCCTGCAGGCACGGCGACAGGGCGAACCGCTGTCGCTGCTGATGGTCGACGTCGATCACTTCAAGGCATACAACGACGCGTTCGGTCACGTGAAGGGCGATGCGTGCCTGATCGCGGTCGCGAATGCGCTGGCCGGCGCGGTGCGGCGCCCGGCGGATATCGTCGCGCGCTACGGCGGCGAGGAGTTTGCGATCGTGCTGCCGAACACCGGCGCGCGCGGTGCGCGGCTCGTTGCCGAGGAAGTGCGCGAAGCCGTGCTGCGGCTCGATCTCGCGATGCCTTCGTCGCCGGCAGGACGGGTGAGCGTCAGCGTCGGCTGCGCGACCGTGTCGGCCGACGAGCTGTCGACGCCCGATGCGTTGATCGAAGCCGCCGATGCCGCGCTGTACCGCGCGAAGGATGGGGGGAGAAACCGCGTCGGCGCGGCGTGAAATCGTCTGCGGATTCGGGATTTGTTACGGTCATTGTGACCGGAATAATCCGCCGTTACCGAATCCGGCGCGGGGATACGATCGCTTACACGCGGTGTTGAGCGCGCTCGCTATGCTCGGTTTATGTCGAATCCGAGCAGGTGAACGCGATGAAGAAAACCCTTTTACTGATTGCCGGTGTGGCCGTGCTGTTGAGCGGCTGCATCGTGGTGCCGGATGGCGGCGGGTATTACGGTGGTGGCGGGTATTACCATCATCATCGGCATTGGGATTGATGACGGGGATGGGTTCGGATGCGTCGACTGCGGGTGTAGCGTCGACGGTCCGGGCTGCAACCCGATCTGCGCTCACTTCCCGATACAAAACCGGCTAAAGATAACCCCCAGCAGATCATCGGAAGTGAATTCCCCGGTAATCGCATTGAGTTGCTCTTGAGCGAGCCGCAGCTCCTCCGCGAACAGATCGAGTGACTGCGCCCGCTGCTCCGCATGATCCGCCGCCTGCGCAAGATGCTCCTGCGCGGCCCGCAGCGCGATCAGATGCCGCTCGCGCGCGAGATACACCCCTTCGGCCCCTGCCTGCCACCCCGCGATCCGCAGCAGCTCGGCGCGCAGCATGTCGATCCCGTCGCCGCGCTTCGCCGACAGATGCACCTCGGTCAGATCGCCTGCCGCCGCCGGATGCTCGACGCACGCCGGCACGCCGGTGAGGTCCGTCTTGTTCAGCACGCGCACCACCGGCACGCCGCCCGGAAACCGCGCGGCGATCACCTCGTCGTCCGCCGTCATCCCCGTGCGCGAATCGAGCAGATGCAGCACGACGTCCGCGCGCTCGATCTCGCTCCAGGTTCGCGCGATCCCGATCCGCTCGACTTCGTCCTCCGTCTCGCGCAGCCCGGCCGTATCGATGATGTGCAGCGGAATCCCCTCGACCTGGATCGTCTGCGCGACCTTGTCGCGCGTCGTGCCCGCGATCGGCGTGACGATCGCCAGCTCCGCGCCGGCGAGCGCATTCAGCAGCGACGACTTGCCGACGTTCGGCTGCCCCGCCAGCACGACCGACAGCCCCTCGCGCAGCAGCGCCCCCTGTCGCGCGTCGCCGAGCACGTGCGCGAGCTGCTCGCGGATCCTCGCGAGCTTGCCGCGCGCATCGGCCGCTTCCAGGAAGTCGATTTCCTCTTCCGGGAAATCGAGCGTCGCCTCGACCAGCATCCGCAGCGTGATCACGTCCTCGACCAACGCATGAATCTGCCGCGAGAACGCGCCGTCGAGCGAGCGCCCGGCCGAGCGCGCCGCCGCTTCGGTGCTCGCCTCGATCAGGTCGGCGACCGCCTCGGCCTGCGCGAGATCGAGCTTGTCGTTCAGGAACGCGCGCCGCGTGAACTCGCCCGGCTGCGCGAGCCGCAGCCCGAAGCCGCGCCCTGCATCCAGACAGCGCTGCAGCAACAGCTGCATCACGATCGGCCCGCCATGCCCCTGCAGTTCCAGCACGTGCTCGCCGGTGTACGAATGCGGCGCAGGGAAATACAGCGCGATCCCACGGTCGAGCGGCGCGCCGTGCTCGTCGACGAACGGCACGTAGCTCGCATGGCGCGGCGCGAGCTGCTGCCCGCACAACGCGTCGATCAGCGGCAGCGCGGCCGCCTCGCCGCCGCGCCCGAACGACACGCGGACGACGCCGATGCCGCCCCGGCCGGCGGCAGTGGCAATGGCGACGATCGGATCGGAGTCGGTAGCGAGCATGGGAATCGGACGAATCGGGTAAGCAGACAATGAATGGTGTGCCCGCACAACAGTCGGGCATCGGGACGCCGGCATTGTAGCGTGCCGGCCCGCACGCCACCGGACACCGCACCGGCTTCGAACTCGGCCTAATTTATCCCGACAGAGCTAAGTCGAGTATCAATCCCGGCCCGCCGCATGCTGTCCGTTTCGGACGAATATGCCTGTCGGAGTGGCTCAACGCTGAGGCCCTCAAATCCGCCGCACACACCGTCGCAGGTTGGGATTCATCTGAATAGGCTATGTTTATCTTATACGGTTGTCTGAAACGCGCCGGCGGAATTGCACAATCACCCCCATGCCGACACCCGAAGAAAAAGCAGCGTTCTCGGAACGCCTGAAATTCGCCTTGCGGCGCAGCCCGGAGAAGATCACCGGTGCGACGGAACTGGCGAACCGGTTCAATCTGCGTCACCGCGGCGCGCAGCCGGTTTCGCCGCAAACCGCGCACAAATGGCTGACGGGCCGCACGATTCCGACGCCGGACAAACTCGAAACGCTCGCCAGCTGGTTGCGCGTGGAACTGCACTGGTTGCACTACGGCCCGTCGCCGAGCGTGATCGAGCACACGACGCCGCAACCGCTGCCGCGCGACGAGCGCTATCCGCCGACACCCGAGACGATCGAACTCGCGTCGAAGATCGAGGCGCTCCCGCCGCATCAGCGTTACCTCGTTCAGGAACTGATCGAACAGTTCTACGGCGGCGAACCGAAAATCGACGCGAAGAAGGCCTGAACGGTAGCGGCCCGCGTACGCACACGCCATCGCGCCGCCACGCCACCGCGCCACCCGCCGGAAACGAAAAAGCCGCATGGTTCGCACCATGCGGCTTTTGTACGTGCATCGCGGGCGGCTGGCCGCCCGCGTGTGCCACGGGCCTCAGGCCGGCTTCTTCTTGACCCCGCCGAGCTTGCGCGTGATGTAGTACTGCTGCGCGATCGACAGCACGTTGTTCACGACGTAGTACAGCACCAGGCCGGCCGGGAAGAAGAAGAACATCACCGAGAACGCGATCGGCATGAACTTCATCATCTTCGCCTGGACCGGGTCCGGCGGCGTCGGGTTCAGGCTCGTCTGCACGAACATCGAGACGGCCATCAGCACCGGCAGGATGAAGAACGGATCGCGCTGCGACAGGTCGTGAATCCACAGAATCCACGGCGCACCGCGCATTTCGACCGACGCGAGCAGCACCCAGTACAGCGAGATGAACACCGGGATCTGGATCACGACCGGCAGGCAGCCGCCGAACGGATTGACCTTCTCGGTCTTGTACAGCTCCATCAGCGCGGCGTTCATCTTCTGCGGATCGCTCTTGAAGCGTTCGCGCAGCGCCTGCATGCGCGGCGTGATTTCCTTCATGCGCGCCATCGACTTGTAGCTCGCGGCCGACAGCGGGAAGAACACGGCCTTGATCAGCACCGTCAGCAGCACGATCGCCCAGCCCCAGTTGCCGACGAAGCCGTGGATCTTCTCGAGCAGCCAGAACAGCGGCTTCGCGATGATCGTCACCCAGCCGTAGTCCTTCACGAGTTCCAGGCCCGGCGCGATGCCTTCGAGCATGCGCTCTTCTTCCGGACCGGCGAACAGGCGTGCCTGCACGTCGGCCGACTGGCCCGGAGCGATCGCGGCGACCGGCTGCTTCACGCCGACGCGATACAGCGCCGGATCGATCTTTTCAGCGTAGATGTCGCGCTTCGCGCCCTGCTGCGGAATCCAGGCCGACGCGAAGTAGTGCTGCACCATCGCGACCCAGCCGTTGTCGGCCGCCTTCTCGAAGTTCGCCTTGTTCTTGTCGAGGTCGCTGAAATCGATCTTCTGGAAGTGCTTCGCGTCCGTGTAGACCGCCGGCCCGAGGAACGTATGCGAGAACATCGGCGTTTCGACGGCCGTGTTGTCGCGCACCAGTTCCATGTAGACCGTCGGCGTGACCGGTGCCGTGCCGACGTTGTCGATCTTGGTATCGACGCCGATCACGTAGCTGCCGCGCGTGAACGTGTAGGTCTTCACGACCTTCACGCCGCCCTTCACCGGCGATTCGAACGACAGCTTCAGCGCGTTCTGGTCGCCCGTCAGCGACGTCGGGCCCGCATTGACCTGCGTGTAGACGTCGTTGTGGTTCGGGAAGTCGCCGCCGAGCAGGCCCGTGCGTGCGAGGTACGTGTGGCCGGCCGTGTGGTCGAACAGCGTGATGTAGAGGTCGGGCTGCTTGCCGTCGCCCTGCTTCTTCAGCGTCAGCTTCGCGAGCGTGCCGCCGCGCGTGTCGATTTCGCCGTCATAGACGTCGGTCGAGAACTTCACGAGCTGCGCCTGTGCGGCCGGTGCCGTCGTCGACGGTGCGGTGCCCGCGGCGGCGGCAGGCACTTCACCTGCGGTCGTCGTCGTCGCGCCCGTGCCCGATGCGCCGCCGGCAGCGGCGGGGGCCGTCTGCGTGGCGCTCGGGAAGAACATCGACGGGCGTCCATGGGAGCGCTGCCAGTTGTCGTACAGCATGACAGCTGACATGAAGAAGATCACCCATAGGACGGTGCGTTTGATATCCATGCGTTGTCTCAGAGTCGATGGGACCGCGCGTCGGCTTCGCCGCGAGCGCGAGTGTCGGAGTTGGGCGGCGGGACGAGGTCGATGCCGCCCGCGGAAAACGGATGGCATCGGCACACGCGCCTGACGGCGAGATACGTGCCGCGCGCGGCGCCATGATACTGGATTGCCTCGCGCGCGTAATCCGAACAGGAAGGATAAAAACGGCAACGGTTGCCGAGCATAGGGCTCACGGCAACCTTGTAGAAGCGCAGCAAGGCGATCAGTACCGTTTCCATACCTTGGGCGGCGCCGTTCGACGCCGCGTCAAAACCGGCCGGGCGGGCGCGAACGCCGCACCGGGCACGGATGCGTCACTCGGACGCGGGCTTCGACGCCCGGCGCGCGATTTCCCGGACTGCCCTGTCGAGCAGTTCGCGGATTTCGGCCGCGCACATCGCCGCGAGCGGGGCGGAAGCCGCGCTCGGCAGCGCTTTCTTGTCGAAGCGCGTGTGCTGCCGCAGCAGCAGGTCGTAACCGGCGAATTCGGCCCGGCGCAAGCGAAACGCGTCGCGCGCCAGCCGCTTCACGAGGTTACGTGTGACTGCACGCGGCGCATACTTCTTGCCGACGACGAGCCCCAGACGGGCAGGCTGACCGGTCGGCTTGCCGTAGATCACGAAGTGCGCGGAACGCCGCCAGGGGCGCAAACGAAAAACGGATGAAAATTCATCCGTTTTCAGAAGTCGCGCAGCTTTCGGGAAGGCGGCTTTCGTCTGCGACGGATTCGCACCCGGCTCGACGGCACCTTCCGCAGGACTGCGGACGGCGGACACAGCGCGCAACCTGCCTTAGATGGCGAGGCGCTTGCGGCCCTTCGCGCGGCGAGCGTTGATGACCTTGCGGCCACCTGCCGTCTTCATGCGGACACGGAAGCCATGGGTGCGCTTGCGGCGCGTCACGGACGGTTGGTAAGTACGTTTCATGATGTTCTCACTTGTTCGAGAATGTCGAAATTCAGGGGACCGCGTGCCCTTAACCGGAGGCATTCGGGCGAACGCAATCGCCGGGAATACAGGATTGGTTTTCGCGGAACCCGCTATTTAAACCGTTTTTCTCTTGGCGGTCAATACTTTACGAGTCGTCCGCCTGTGCCGCCCCCGGCCGATCCGGCCCCGCGACCCACAACCACAGCCTGTGGATAAGTCCCGCTGTGGCCGCGTTTGGCGTTAGAATCTCGCCTTATCTCCAAGAATCCCGCACGCCGCTTCGGCCCGCGCCTGCCCCTCCACACTGTGACGCAGGCGTCCGACGCACGCTCGCACGACCGCTTCGGGCCTTGTTGCGCTACCGCGACAAGGGCGCCGGCGAGCCGCGCTGTGCATGCAAAAAACGACAGCTACTTGATGAACGATTTCTGGCAACACTGTTCCGCACTGCTGGAGCGCGAGCTGACGCCCCAGCAGTACGTGACGTGGATCAAACCCTTGGCCCCGGTGGCCTTCGATGCGTCGGCGAACACGCTGTCCATCGCCGCGCCGAACCGCTTCAAGCTGGACTGGGTCAAGAGCCAGTTTTCGGGCCGGATCTCCGATCTGGCCCGCGATTTCTGGAATGCGCCCATCGAAGTCCAGTTCGTCCTCGATCCGAAAGCCGGCATGCGCAGCGCCGCCGCGCACGCCGCGCCGGCTGCGCAGCGCGCGCCGCTGACACCGAACGGCCCCGCCGCGACGGTCGCCGCGATCGCCGCCAACCTGGCCGCGAATGCCGGTGCGGCGCCCAGCGCGCCGGCCGACGTGCCGATGACGGCGTCGGCCGCCGCCGCGCACCACCTGAACGCCGACGACGCCGACATCGACCTGCCGAGCCTGCCCGCGCACGAAGCGGCCGCCGGGCGCCGTACCTGGCGTCCGGGCCCCGGCGCCGCGCCCGCGAACGGCGGTGAAGCCGATTCGATGTACGAACGTTCGAAGCTGAACCCGGTGCTCACGTTCGACAACTTCGTGACCGGTAAGGCGAACCAGCTCGCACGCGCCGCCGCGATCCAGGTCGCCGATAACCCCGGCATCTCGTACAACCCGCTGTTCCTGTACGGCGGCGTCGGCCTCGGCAAGACCCACCTGATCCACGCGATCGGCAATCAGCTGCTGCTCGACAAGGCCGGCGCGCGGATCCGCTACATCCACGCCGAGCAATACGTGTCCGACGTGGTGAAGGCATACCAGCGCAAGGCGTTTGACGACTTCAAGCGCTACTACCACTCGCTCGACCTGCTGCTGATCGACGATATTCAGTTCTTCTCCGGCAAGTCGCGCACGCAAGAGGAATTCTTCTACGCGTTCGAGGCGCTCGTCGCGAACAAGGCGCAGGTGATCATCACCAGCGACACGTATCCGAAGGAGATCTCGGGCATCGACGATCGCCTGATCTCGCGCTTCGACTCGGGCCTCACCGTCGCGATCGAGCCGCCCGAGCTCGAGATGCGCGTGGCGATCCTGATGCGCAAGGCGCAGTCGGAAGGCGTGAACCTGTCGGAAGACGTCGCGTTCTTCGTCGCGAAGCACCTGCGCTCGAACGTGCGCGAACTCGAAGGCGCGCTGCGCAAGATCCTCGCGTATTCGAAGTTCCACGGCCGCGAGATTTCGATCGAGCTGACCAAGGAAGCGCTGAAGGACCTGCTGACCGTGCAGAACCGGCAGATTTCGGTCGAGAACATCCAGAAGACCGTCGCCGACTTCTACAACATCAAGGTCGCCGACATGTATTCGAAGAAGCGCCCCGCGAACATCGCGCGGCCGCGGCAGATCGCGATGTACCTGGCGAAGGAACTCACGCAGAAGAGCCTGCCCGAGATCGGCGAGCTGTTCGGCGGGCGTGACCACACCACCGTGCTGCACGCCGTGCGCAAGATCGCCGACGAGCGCAGCAAGGACGCGCAGCTCAACCACGAGCTGCACGTGCTGGAACAGACGCTGAAGGGCTGAGCGCGCGGCGCGCTTGATAATTCGGCATCCGCCCCAAATTAAGGGGGGCGGTTCGGTTTTGAGGCACAATACAGGTTTGACCGCCCCGGCGGAGGCCGGCCAAGAGCCCGGCTGGCGGGGCGCTGCGTGGCTGCTGCGCTGCAGGCCGTTACTCAACGAAGGAACTCTATGCAACTGGTCAAGACCGAACGAGACACACTCCTCAGGCCGCTGCAAACGGTCAGCGGCATCGTCGAACGCCGCCATACGTTGCCGATCCTCGCCAACCTGCTGATCACCAAGAACGGCCCGGACGTTTCTTTCCTGTCGACCGACCTGGAGCTGCAGATCACCACGCGCGCCGATTTCGGCGTCGGCGGCGACCAGGTGGCCACCACCGTCGCGGCCCGCAAGCTGCTCGACATCCTGCGCGCGATGCCTGACGGCCAGGTCACGCTGTCGCTCGCCGACAAGCGCCTCACCGTTCAATCGGGCAAGAGCCGCTTCGCACTGCAGACGCTCGCGGCCGACGAGTTCCCGACCGTCGCGCAGGCGAAGGATTTCGGCGCGACGCTGACCGTCCCGCAGAAGTCGTTCCGCCAGTTACTCGGCATGGTGCACTTCGCGATGGCGCAGCAGGACATCCGCTACTACCTGAACGGCATGCTGCTCGTCGTCGACGGCGACCAGCTGATGGCCGTGGCCACCGACGGCCACCGCCTCGCGTTCTCGTCGATGAAGCTCGAAGGCGGCACCTTCGGCCGCCAGGAAGTGATCGTGCCGCGCAAGACGATTCTCGAGCTGCAGCGCCTGCTCGAAGACATCGACGACACCGTCACCATCGACATCGCGCAAACCCAGGCGAAGTTCACGTTCGGCCAGGTCGAGCTCGTATCGAAGCTGGTCGAGGGCAAGTTCCCCGACTTCCAGCGCGTGATCCCGAAGGCGCACAAGAACACGTTCGAGATCGGCCGTGAAGAACTGCAGCGTTCGCTGCAACGCGCGGCGATCCTGACATCCGACAAATTCAAGGGCGTGCGCTGCATCATCGCGCCGGGCCAGCTGAAGATCATGTCGACCAACGCCGATCAGGAAGAGGCGCAGGAAGAACTGGAAATCGCGTACCAGGGCGATACCGTCGACATCGGCTTCAACGTCACGTATCTGCTCGACGTGCTCGCGAACCTGAAGGTCGACACCGTGCAGGTGAGCCTCGGCGACGCCAGCTCGAGCGCGCTGATCACCGTGCCCGAGAACGAAGAGTTCAAGTATGTCGTGATGCCGATGCGCATCTGACGCGCTCGACATCGCAACACACACCAGGGGGCGGCAAGCCCCTTTGGCGTTTTTATGGCGAACCGACAACCCGTCCCTTTGGTGCCTTTTCGGCGCCTCGGACGGGCCAGGAAACTGGAGCGGCCGGCCTGGGCGGCCCCGCGCTTTCCCTCGCTGAAACGCACCGCGCCGCCACGAGAGTGGCCTCGCAGAACCGGAAGATATCCATGAGTGAACAGCACAATTCGCAACCCGATAACAGCAGCTACGGCGCTTCGTCGATCCAGATCCTCGAAGGTCTGGAAGCGGTGCGCAAGCGCCCCGGGATGTACATCGGCGACACGTCGGATGGCACCGGTCTGCACCACCTCGTGTTCGAGGTGCTCGACAACTCGATCGACGAAGCGCTGGCCGGGTACTGCAACGACATCCACGTGACGATTCACGCCGACAACTCGATTTCCGTGACCGACAACGGCCGCGGGATTCCGACCGACGTGAAGATGAACGACAAGCACGAGCCGAAGCGCAGCGCCGCCGAGATCGTGATGACCGAGCTGCACGCCGGCGGCAAGTTCGACCAGAACAGCTACAAGGTGTCCGGCGGCCTGCACGGCGTGGGCGTGTCGTGCGTGAACGCGCTGTCGAGCTGGCTGCGCCTCACCGTGCGCCGCAACGGCAAGAAGCATTTCATGGAGTTTCATCGCGGCGTCGCGCAGGAGCGCGTGCTCGAGAAGGTGGACGGCGTGGAAGTGTCGCCGATGCTGGTGACCGGCGACACCGAGAACCGCGGCACCGAAGTGCACTTCATGGCCGATCCGACGATCTTCGGCACCGTTGAATACCACTACGACATTCTCGCGAAGCGGATGCGCGAGCTCTCGTTCCTGAACAACGGCGTGCGGATTCGTCTCACCGACCTGCGTTCGGGCAAGGAAGACGATTTCGCGTTCGCCGGCGGCGTGAAGGGCTTCGTCGAGTACATAAACAAGACGAAGACCAACCTGCACCCGACGATTTTCCACGCCAACGGCGAGAAGGATGGCGTGGGCGTCGAAGTTGCGATGCAGTGGAACGATAGCTACAACGAGAACGTGCTGTGCTTCACGAACAACATTCCGCAGCGGGATGGCGGCACGCACCTGACCGGCCTGCGGGCCGCGATGACGCGCGTCATCAATAAGTACATCACCGACAACGAAATCGCGAAGAAGGCGAAGGTCGAGACGACCGGCGACGACATGCGCGAAGGGTTGTCGTGCGTGCTGTCGGTGAAGGTGCCGGAGCCGAAGTTCAGCTCGCAGACGAAGGACAAGCTGGTGTCGTCCGAAGTGCGGGCGCCGGTTGAAGAAGTCGTCGCGAAGGCGCTGGAAGAGTTCCTGCTCGAAACGCCGCTCGACGCGAAGATCATCTGCGGGAAGATCGTCGAAGCCGCGCGTGCGCGCGATGCGGCACGCAAGGCGCGCGAAATGACGCGCCGCAAGGGCGTGCTCGACGGCGTCGGCTTGCCGGGCAAGCTCGCGGACTGCCAGGAGAAAGACCCGGCCAAGTGCGAAATCTACATCGTCGAGGGCGACTCGGCAGGTGGGTCGGCGAAGCAAGGACGTGACCGGAAATTCCAGGCCATCCTGCCGCTGCGCGGCAAGGTGCTGAACGTCGAGAAGGCGCGCTACGACAAGCTGCTGTCGTCGGAGCAGATCGTCACGCTCGTGACCGCGCTTGGGTGCGGGATCGGCAAGGACGATTACAACCTCGACAAGCTGCGCTACCACCGCATCATCATCATGACCGACGCGGACGTCGACGGTGCGCATATCCGCACGCTGCTGCTCACGTTCCTCTATCGCCAGATGCCGGACATGATCGAGCGCGGGTATGTGTATATCGCGCAGCCGCCGCTTTACAAGATCAAGGCGGGCAAGGACGAGCGGTATCTGAAGGACGATACGGAGCTGAACGCGCATATGCTGCGGTTGGCGTTGCAAGGCTCGGAGTTGGTGCCTGGCGAGAATGCGGCGGCGATTTCCGGCGATGCGCTCGGGGAGCTGGCGCGGTCGTACCTGCTGTCGAAGAGCGTGATCGAGCGGTTGAGCCGGTTGTATGATCCGGCCGCGCTGGAGGCGGTCATGGACGGGGTGGCGATCGATCTTTCCAACGAGGCTTCGACGGAGGCTTCGGCGAAGGCTCTGCATGCGGCGTTGCATGATGACGCGCTGAAGAACGAAGTTCGTGTGGTGCCTTCGTATGACCCGGTCCGTGAACAACGGTCGCTGCATATCGAGCGGACGCATCACGGGAATGTGCGGGTTTCGGTCATCGACCAGGAGTTTCAGCACACGGCGGATTATCAGCAGCTCGTGGCTACCGCGAATACGTTCACGGGGCTTATTGGGGAAGGTGCGGTCATCAAGCGTGGTGAGCGCAGCATGGCCGTGGCGGACTTCAAGAGCGCGATGAAGTGGCTGCTGGCGGATGCGGAACGCAACGTCTCCAAACAACGCTATAAGGGTCTCGGCGAGATGAACCCCGAGCAGCTGTGGGAAACGACGATGGATCCGGCAGTGCGGCGTCTGCTGCGTGTGCAGATCGAAGACGCAATCGCGGCGGATGGGATCTTTACTACCCTCATGGGCGATGATGTCGAGCCGCGGCGGGCGTTTATCGAGTCGAATGCGTTGCGGGCGGGGAATATTGACGTTTGATCACGCAATTTCCATTAATGCAAAAAAGCTCATCAATCGGCCTAAGGAATTTGTATTGGGGCACCAATGAGGTCAGGTTGCAGACGGCGCAACAGATTTGCAGCTGAGCAAAGTGACGAGAATCGGGGCGTAAAAAATCCGCGGGTTGTGATCGGTGCCGCGTAATACCGCGTGCATCGCATCGCCCAGCGCACCATTGAGCCAACTCCAATCGAGCTTGCCGTCGGTCTTAATATGATCAATGGCCGGCTCGATCGCACTGCGTCGCCGGATCATCACGCACAGACCACGGGGGTGCGAAACCTTCCCCATCGATGGCGACGCCCTTGTACCCGCGATCGACACGGCGAACTCTGCTTGAACGTCGCTCAAGAACTTGTCTACCCGGAGGATGGTCCCAAGCGGCAAGCAGCCAAACTGGTGGCAAACTAGCGCAAGGCGATTACCAGCACATCGAATTCTACGATTTTCTGCCAATCGAATGTAGATCGCTCTCCTCTGTGGCCGAGTCGATACGGAAAACTCTGGCAACGGCGCTGATGGATTGTAAAAATCTAGATGTGCAGATACCACGAGTTCAGATCTGACGCTGCATCGTGTAAAAATAGCCTTGACACAACCTCATCCAACACCGCACCAAGACAGCGAGGCAACGCATGCAACAAGGCACACAGGACGACGAACTCATTCGCCAGGCAGCATTGCGTCATTCTGTTGATCCAAGCGTGGTGGATCAATTACTTGCCCTTGCGCCAGATTTCGAGAACTTGAACATTTATGGTATGAAGGTTGAGTTCGCTCGAAGGGTGGAGCAAATTTTGGATAGGGCGATCGCCGCTAAAGACAATGGTGACAGGGGATGAGGTTCGTAGCTCTCGAAGTTGAGGATATTTTCGCGTACAGCGGCCTCAGCAGGGTTGACTTTGATGCTTGCACGGATACACGCAACATCGTCGTCATTTCCGGCCGAAACGGTGCTGGCAAAACGAGTCTGCTCAACGCCATCAAGCTTCTGTTTCTAGGCGCAGAAAACGACAGTCTGAGGCGAGTGAGTTTTGGCGCATCGCCGATCGGCCACAAGCATTTTGTGCTCGGGCAGACTGGTCGTTGGTATGGCGTCTTCAACACCAGAGCCCAGGGCATGGACGCGCGCGCGCGCGTTGCGCTGGAGTGGGAAGACGCTGGTCACCGCTACCGGGCTGAACGCAGCTTTCGGCGGATCGCCGGCGGTTACGACGAAACCTTGGTCGTAACCGACGACGACAAGCCCATGGACGCTCCCGATTCAGTTCTGCTTCAGCTCTTGCCCAAGGAAGTTGTACCGTTTTTCTTTTTTGACGGCGAACAGATCCAGTCCATTGCGGATGCGGAGGTTGGTCGGGAGCAGACAGAGATCGAGCGCCTTCTTGGACTGTCCTTTGTGGCGTCCCTGATTCGGGAGGTGGAACTCTATACGAAGACCAAGTATCGAGCCGGTATCCCCGAGCACGCCCGGCTACAAATCGTGCAAGCTGAAAACGCGAAGCGTGAAGCGGAAGCCCGCGCGGACTTGGCTAGCAATGCGCGAGTGGTCATCGAAGGTGAAATCCAGGATCTGCAGCGTGAACGACATCGCTTGGACACCGAGCGCAACCGCTTGCGAACGGGCATCGCAGAGTCAGAACGGCTGCGGATGGAGGGGCGCATCGAAATCCTGCGCGGGGAATATGCACGTTTGGCACAAGAGGTCGCGGAGCAGCTTCCAACGGAGTCTCCTTGGCTTACCAATCTGCACCTTGTGCGTGAGGCCTTTCGTGCATTGGAAGAGGAGCTCAACCGCAATGCGAATCCCAGTGTCGCCCAGCGACTGCATCAGGAGCTGCCGGTGGAACTACTACGGCGATTGGCCTTGCAGAGCCCTCCGGTGGACCTCTCCGAAGATCAAAGGCAGCAATTTCACCAGGATGTCGAGGAAGCGCTCGAGGTGTTCGGCATCACCTCTCAAGCACCCAGCAACCCCTTACTGAACTCGCTGAGCCCGCGGCAAGTTCAAGCCTTGTACCGTCGCTTTCTGGTGTGGTCGGAAAAGGGAGCGAGCTTGGCCGGTGGCCACGCGGACCGTCTTCGCGCCATCCGGCAAGTCCAACGTGAGCAACAGCAGATCCAACGCGATCTGGACGAAGCCGAGATCACGACTGATGAAGCGCGCCAACGCTTCGAAGTCTTAACGAAGCAGATGCTGGAGCTGGAACAACGCGAGCGTGAGCGTGGCGACAAGGTGGTGGAGCATCGCATTGACGAACAGCAAGCCCGGCGCGCCATCGCAGACGCGCAAGATGCCATCTCGCGAGCGGAACGGGAATTCGATGCTGTCTCTCGTCAGAACCGCGGCTACCAACTCGGGCAGAAGGTGAAGGCGGCGCTGGAGACCTACCGACATCAGCGTCGTACGCAGATCCGCCAAGCCGTCGAGGCCCGATTGAATGAGCACATCGGCGTGCTACTAGGCCCAAGCCAATTAATCAAGTCGGTCCGCTTGGACGATCAGTTCAACATGACTTACTACGATGAGCAAGAGGAGCAGGTGGCTCGCCGGAGCATTTCGGCCGGTATGCGTCAGCTCGTTGCAATGTCGATGCTCTGGGCTCTTAAGGATGAAGCAAATCGGCCACTGCCCGTTGTAATTGATACGCCGCTCGGCCGGATCGATCGCCAAAACAGGGCTTTACTTATGAGCGATTATTTCCCACGAGCTGGAAACCCGTTGATTTTGCTGCCTACCAACAGTGAATTGGCAACCGAGGACTACGCGCAGTTGTCTCCCCACATCGCACGGCGGTACGAAATCAGTAACACGGACGGGAAAGACGCGCGCATCGTCGAGATCAATCACACGTAGCCGCACCACAAAGGACTCAGTGGATGAGCAGCCTCTATTTCACCTCAGAGGAACGCGACTTTTGTGATCGCGTCCTTGAGCAAGGTATGAACATGCAGCCCAAGCACGCGCCCCGATGGTGGGTCGTTCGCTTCGCTGTCTCCCAATCGCTGCGGCTAGACACCCTTCCGGACGAACGCTACAACGCGCCAACTCAACGCGCCAGTGAGCTCGAGCTTGAACAGATTACCGGCGTTGGCAAGGATCCCTCCGAGAACTATGACGACGCCATGCGCTTGTTGCTTTCGGTGCGGCACCAACAGGACCTTTTCCACGAAGAAGGCAATTCCCACTACCTTCAGGCCCTGCAACGGCATGCCCGACGTGGCATCGAGCGCATGATGTCGGCATGGCGGCCCGATCGCAGCTTCCATGACTACCTACTCGATGAACTCTACCTCGATGCCGGACCATCACCCGACTACGAGGGCAGTACCACAAGCGGAGTCGTGAGCTTGACGGCGCTCGTCCAGGGCCTTGGCCAGATCGGTGTGTCTGCGGAGCCCGTCGGTGAGCCATTGCAAGGCCCGCGCCTGACCCGGTTTCAACTCACGCTGGCGACAGTCGACGACTATGACCGCCTCAGAAAAGGGACCGAGGACCTGGCTTTTGCGATCGGCTTGGGTAGTGTTGGTATCGCCGTCACGCGCGAACAAGGGGAGCGCCGTGTCATCGTGGATGTGCCTCGACCCAGCGCCAGCTGGACTGACGTCACTTGGCCTGGGATCCGGGCCGCGCTCGCCGACCGGCAGGAAGCTCTACCGGTGTGCCCTGGCGTAGATGTGATGGGCACTCCGTTAATCTTCGATCTGGTGGATACTCCGCACCTGTTCATCGCGGGAGCCACTGGCAGCGGCAAGAGCGTGTGCCTGAATGCCTTGTTGGTCTCCATGCTAGCTGCGCGCAATCCACCCGAGTTGCTGATGATCGACCCCAAAGGAGTCGATTTTGCGGACTACGACCAATGTGCCCGGCTGCGAGACCGCCGCGTCATCACCGACATGTCCGAAGCTGTCGCTGCGCTGCGGGGACTCGTGCAGGAGATGGAAGCGCGCCAGGGTGTTCTTCGACAATACAACGCCCGCAACCTTGCGGAGGCTCAGGCCAACGGAGCGTCATTGGAACGGCTGATCGTGATTATCGACGAATTAGCCGATTTCATGATGGGCAAGAGCGGGGCAGAAGAACCCCTGATCCGTCTAGCACAGAAAGCGCGGGCAACCGGGATTCATCTAGTGCTTGCCACCCAACGGCCCGAAGCGGCTACCTTTCCGGGGCTCTTGCGAGCCAACATTCCCAGCCGCATTGCGCTCACGGTCCAGAAGTCGGCAGACTCCAGGATCATCCTCGATGAAGGCGGTGCTGAAAAACTGCTGATGCGTGGTGACATGCTCGTGAAGCTGGCTGGCCGCGATGCGGTTCGGGCCCATGGCGCGCGCGTGGAGCCGACGGACATCCGAGCAGTGATCCAAGGAGTAAACCGTCGATGAATACACCACTACGCCCCACGAGCTTTCAGCTCGTTCACCTATCACTCCTCGATGTCGGTGCGCTACGAGGCATCACCAACTTCAGTCTTGCCGCCCCCGATGGCCGTGCGGTGAACATCTACTTAATCATGGGCCCGAACGGGGCGGGCAAGACCACCATCTTGGATTCCATTTACGCAGCAATGCGGCTGCTCGATGCGAAAGAGCATCCGGAGGTCGGGATCGACGCGATCGACCACGGGGAGGGTGGTTTGCAGCTGGATGCTTTGGTCACCCTCGACGATGGCCAACGGTCGCGCCCGTTCCTGTTGTCGATCGTGACAGGTACACCAGGATTGCTGCGAGCCTGGGGGGAAGAGGAGCTTGAAAAATTCGGCGTCGAAAAACAGATCATCTTAGTGTATAAGCGCCATGGCATTGGCACTGCCGTCGCCCGCTCTGCCGAGTCACATCCAGAGGCGCTAAGCTTCGCGGACGCTATCATTGAGCGCCTGGAAGAGCCTCCGCCCGCGCTGTTCGACACGGGCAACGGGTTTCCGACCGTTCTGTACTTCCCTTCAGATCGTGGCATCCGGCGCCCTCCCAAGGGTGAACGTGCAGTCACGCGCCCGGACAGACTGGGCTACTGGCCCGCCCATCGATTCGATACCGATGGCGCGACATGGTCGGCCTCTATCGACAACTTGTTTGTATGGTTCACCTGGCTGGACGACGGACGGGAGAGCCTTTGCCGCGAGCTAGTGAATCAATTGATCTTCCGGGGTGCCAAGCAACTCCGTCCCGTCGATCGCCCCACTCTTTCTGTTCCGGTAGAGGTGGAAGGTGGTGCGAAGCATCGACTTGATCAACTCAGTAGCGGTGAACGACAACTGGTACAACTGGTTGTTCGGGTTGCCAGCCACATGACCGGTTCTACCATTGTCTTGATCGACGAGACCGAGCAACACCTGCACCTTGTCATGCGGCGGCGGCTGATCAACATCATCAAGAATTGGGCACGCGAACACGAAGGAATGAGTTTCGTGCTCACTTCCCACCAAGCTGACTCCATGCGGATCTTGGCGCCAAAATTGCAAGAAGAAGGCCTGATCAAAGGTGGATGTCTGGTAAAACCCAAGTTCCGTTTGCCGCATGAGTGAAAACATCGCTTCGTTCGACGAATTCGAATCAGATGCTCAGATCGCCGCACATCAGGCGGGACTTGTTCGGATAGTTCTGGAGGGGCAAACCGACGTTACGCTGTTTCGGCGCTTTTGGTTCTCACACCGCCAAGACGTGTTCGAGTTTGTCAATGCAGGCACCATCGCCGCTGCCTCAGGATGCACGGGCGTGATCGATGGTGTGGCCAAGTACACCGAGCAAGGTATTCCCGCCATCGGCATTGTGGACCGCGACACCCTGTTTCGTGAGAAGAAGTGGGAGCTGCTGTTTACCTTGGATACAGCCGCCCTCAACCCTGATCCATTCACCGTTGGCGTCTACGTGGCATCCCGATGGGAAGTCGAGGCGTATTTGCTGGAAGCTGACAACCGTTTATCGGAGTGGGTGAGCGCGGAGCATCGGCGTCCGCCGGGACCCGAGCATCTCTGCAAGAATGCCTTGAACCTCGTCGTGCAATCTTGCGAAACCTTGCTGCTAGCAGCAGCATTTTTCGCTTCGAACCACGAACAAGGCAAGGCAGTAGCTCCCGGCGCGTTCTGCGACAGAACGCCGGCCGAGATCCAGGCTTTGTGCGCCGAGTTCTTGGCTGCTAGTATCTCAGCCGGTAAGCAGGTAGCGCACGAGGTAGACACCCTGATAGCCGCCGTGCGGCACGGGCAACCCGCCGACGACGCAGATCGATTGTCGTTCCTGCTACAGTATGTTGACACCAAACGTCTCTTGAAGCGCCTCGTGCACACGCTGGAGATCCGGGAGAATCTTTGGTTTCTTGCGACTCTCATGATGAGCAAGGGGCTACGTCCTCTAGAGCTGGATCGGTTTCTTTCCCAGGTCGAAACGAAATTTGCGAGTTGAGTACAGGGTGCAGATGCTGCTCAGGCGCTCTAGTGAAGAGCGGTCGATATCCCTTTGGGAATCAACGACTATCGTGGTCGTCACGTCGCCCAAAGGGACCGCTTAATGCGCACCCACGGCGAGTAGGGATTTCGCCATTTCAATCAACAGGTCGCTATCTCGACGGCTGACGAGATAGGACAGGCCGCGATGTACATGAAGCAAGAATATCTCTTGGATCGATGCATCCGTCACCCGGCGTCCTTCTGAAAGTAACCTGGCGACGAGCAGGTTGTGATACAGCGCGTCCTCTCCGCCAGTCAGCGTACGCCAATCCATCTCAATTCCCCCATTGAAGCTGAGGGCCTCAGACGGAGGAATCGAGGGGTTCGCCAATGAAATACACAAAGCGTGGCGACAGATCGCATTATTGTGTTCAATGCCCGTGCGACGCTTGAGAGTAACCAGCTGGTTGCGGGCCGCTGCGGTCAATTTAATTCGTTCCTTCACAGAAGCTCCTCGACGCTTGCCGCATTGATAACTGTGCAGCCTTTCGCATCGTCAAAATCCAAGGTGTATTCGGCTGCGGTAAATGGTTTGAGCGCCTCGTAGGCCACGCCTTCCACCTCCTGGTCCGTGGACAAGACGATAACTTGGTGGGATACAGTGGCAAAGAATTGCTTGATGAGTGTAGATCTGTGCCGTTGATCCAATCGAGCCAGGGGCGTGTCAACGACTACGGGGAAGCGACCCTTGCGCTCCTTGATCAATGCGCTAAGCACGGCAATGGCCAGCAGCTGCCGCTCCCCGGCGGAAAGACGATCCATAGGTAGCTCGTGCTGATCGGCGTCTTCTATAGAGACGCGATACGTTGCGGGATCAACGACCACCCGAGCAATTAGGTTCTTCTTGCGCATCAATCCCCGAAACTCTGAGGTGATCATCTCGGACAGCCAGTGTGCCTTGGAGGCCAACAACCGATCCTTGAAGACCGCTAAGGTCTTACGAGTTCGGACCGATGCCTCAAGGCTCTTCGACTCCAGCGATCGATCCTTGAAATTTGTACCGAGGCGGTCATGGGCCGCGTTCATCCTTGTACGAATGTGCTCAAGGTGACTCTGTGTCTCACTCAGCCGTTGTGTGATGCTCGCCAGATGTGCCTCTGCCGCGGCTGCAGCTTTCGAGTGTGATTGCAATACGGTAAGCATTTCTCCAATCTGTTCTTCGGCGGGAATCTGGCCGAGAAGTAGCTCTGTTCGATCCAGCTCGGCCTGAGCCAACCGCAATTTCTCTAACTCGTCCCGCAGCCTTTCACGCCCATGCTGCAATTGACGCTCGGTGTCCCGTGGAGAGGCATCCTGCAGCGCGGAACTGCTTGCAGAACGAGGCTTGCCTTGGCGCTGCAGGTCCTCCGCGAGCACCCGGCGAACCGCTTCAACCGTTGCCTTGGAAGACGATGCCGCTAGCCGCGATATGATGCGCTGGTCACGCTTTCTAAACTCCTGGCCCAACAGCTTCGAATGCCGCGCGCGCTGATCGTTCTCCCATGCATCGCGGTAGCGTCCCCACAGTTGCGGCAACCATGCAATAGGTAGCACGGGATCCGATATAGCCTCGGCTAAGCTTGCACGAATTTCTTGTACGCGCGCACGAGTCGTTTCATCGGCATTACGCAGTGCTGCAGCCTGTTGGTATGCCTCAAGCCCTTGACGCTGTGCAGTGTTCGCGAACTTGTCGAGGGTGGACTGCGCTTGCTCCACTGCATTCTGAGCCGACGCTTTTTCTTGGGTCAGAGTTTGTAATGCTCGCTCCAGCACTTTGACTTGGTCTGCCAGCGTTTCAAGATGAGATCGAGCCGCTTCGAATTCCGAAGAAGATGTCTTGTTCTTGAGCGCTGCGCGCCGCTCCAAGGCCTTGAGGTCGTTGCCCAGAGCGTCGATTCCGCCGATGCCCAGGAAAACCTCCGTAGCTCTCTTAAGAAGTTCAGGCAGGCGCTCAGGGTTGGCCAAAGCTTCGATCCTCTCTCCGTCGAACAGGAACAACTGGACCAGTTCTGCGGGCAAGATCGAACCAATGAATTCATCCCACGACCGGGAAAAATCTTGGTTTAGGCTACCGCCTTCTAAAACGGACAGATCTTCGGTTAGGTAGCTGCCCTTTTTTTGCCATTCGCGCCTCAGTCGTAGATGGCGCGGCAGTCCACCGATCTCGACAATGACGTCGATCTCGATGACCGCATTGCCGAGGGCATCCCGTCGCTGAAGGCCAAGCAGCAATTGCTCATATTCCGAGCGTTTCATACCGTCGATTGCCTTATAGCCGTAAAGGCCAATCTGCAAGGCAGTCAGTAGAGTGGTTTTGCCGCTTCCGTTTAACGCCTTGACCAGGACGACCGGCCGCGTTTCTTCAACATCGAGAGCGAGCGTTTGCCGTTCGCGAAATGGCCCAAAGTTCTCGATGGAAACACTGGAGATTGTTATCTTCGCCATGGGATCATGCAATCACTGCGGTAGCGTCCAAGTCATCCCCATCCTGCGTTGTGGCTGACATGTTGGAAATTGCGAATTCAAAAGCTTCATTTTCATTACGGAAGGCGTAGTGCCGCAGCACTTCCTCCAAGCGGTCTAGGTGCTTGGAGCGCTTGTGAGATTCCATCGTCCGAAATTGCACAGCTAGCAAACTTCGAGTGAGTTTGTACAGTTCTTGCGATGCCTCTGGATCGACCTCATCAGCCGCTAGTTCTAGCAGCTTCAGATCCGATGCATCCAGTGGCGATTGCTCAAGATTCCTGCCTAAATATGGAGTACCAAATACCTCGGCATAGATAGTGGGAAGCAAATCCTCAATCTCGCCTTTTTCCTCCACCCAAAGTCGTCGGATCTCTTCAAGCTCGTCCATAGAGATTAGCTCGATCAACTGGGTGCCGTGCTCCTTGTCCGCGTCGCGGACGACACGCTGTGTCAACAGCAATTCGCGCAACAGCTTTGCGCGGTGTGCCTGCGTGTAAGGACCATGCACCAGCCCATCTCTGAACACTGTCAGTCGCCCATTCATGCGGCGGAAGTCTCGAACAGCGCGATCCTCCCCTGCCAGATTATTGTTGCGGAAATCGAGGATGGGTTGCATCCACTGCTTTTGCTCATCGTTCTGGATCATCGCCTGCATGGACTTGTCCTGCGTAACCATCGTGCAGACGTAGCAGCCAAATCTGCTGTCGCCGCAACTCGGCGAGGACGTGTCCACGACTACAGGACACTCAGCATCGGGCGTGGCGCCCCGGTAGATGCTGAACAGCTCCTGATTGCTGATGCCCCATGGATTCGGGTGCGTGATCAAATACTCCCAAACGTCATCGCTCGTCCAGCTTTCGATTGGCGGATAAACCCAGACTCGAGAGAGGCGCGGATCCTTATTCTTGCTAAGGCGTGCTCGCGTGCTCGTCTTATACTGGTCCATCACCTTGTCGCGAGCCTGACTCTCACCACGTCGTTGCCCAAGGATCAAGATGGCTTCACCATGGTTCTCAGAGAGCTCTTGAATGAACTTCGTTGACGCACTGATCTTTAATCGGTCGGTGCACCACCTGAATTTGGGGCGTGGCGCCGGATAGCCCTTTCCAATTAAGTTGACCCAGAAACGGTTCTCTAGGGACGGCGTGAGCCGATGCGCCGTAATGGGTAACTCCTGTTGAATTGCGGCCAAGTTAATCTGCTGCAGCGATACCTCGACCCATCCCGCAATGATCGGATTCTCGACCAGAGTATCTGTGCTGATTACATGGATGGGCTTGGTACGCCGAGCCTTCGGCAACGACGCTATGGCCGTCCATAGCAACTGCAAGGATGCTGTCGAGTCCTTACCCCCGCTATAACCAACGATCCAAGGGATCGCATCGGACAAGTAAAGCTCGCGCAGCTCGTCCACGATTTGTTCTGGAGACATGCTCATTTCTTCGCCTTACGGTGTGCACCGCGTTGCGGGCTGCGAGAGGCCTGCAACGCAGCTTCGGCTGCATTTTCCTCGGCCGTGTGACCCAGGCCCAGTACGCGCTTAATCTCGTTACAGGTCAATGTAATGTTCTGGCCGGATTTAGCCATGGCGCCTCCTATCATGGCGCGCCCCTCCCATGTGGTGACATTCTGTCTCGACCAGTCCACGGAGCGCAGTCGCTTGATTCGTTTCATACGCTCACTTGAGGAAAGTTGGTACAGCGAGCGTCCTGCTCGTCCGAGCGCCTGCAGCACTATGGCGTGCGAGTGAATGAAGTCACGCCGCACCTCTCCGGAAGTCATTTTCGCCTGTCGGACATAGTTCCATTCCGGAATCTGCGCGCCCACGGACTCCCAGAACTCTAGGCATTTCTCGCTCGCGCTGCCAAAGTCCTCCAGCTCCTTTTCAAGCAAAAGTTCGGTGTTAGCGAAATTGATCGCACTCAGCGTGAACAACTTGCGAGACCTTGGCGAAAGCGAGGATCTCTCGGTTTCAATCAAATTTTTGAACACCGGAGATGTGAGACTCATGTGCCTCGCCAAACTCGCCGCCACGCTGCGATGGTCGTAGAGAACACCGATGGAAGCCGATGGCTTGACTGCGTACCGATTCAGATCCGCAAACATCTGCTGGCAGCGCTCCAGGCCTCGGTCCAAGAAGAAGACGACCGCGATGGTCTCCTCGCCCAGTTCAGGTGCTGCCTCCAGCGCTTGCAAAATAGCTGCGCGCCGATGTTGCCCGTCATTGACAATAAATTTCGCGTCCATCGACACGGTCAATGACCCCATACGGAATTTTGCAGGGCCTTCGGGACCGACAGGCTCGAACTGAATCGAACCGTCAATGGATACCGTGATGGCCGAAAACGTATAGCTGGCTTTGTTTTCGACGATGTATCTTGCGATATCAGGAATCCGTGCCTTGTTCAGTGTTCGCTGCGCGCGCAACTCTGGCACCAGTTCCTCTTCATCGAATGTAAACAGGCGTGGCAACAGGCGAAGCGGGCACATCGAGACGTAGTACTCACGTCCGGCCTGCACGCCCCGTATTGCCGGGAAAACATAGGAAAAATTCTCTGCCATAGGCTCTACCACCTTCGAGATGTTTGTATGTTACCAAACAAACGTATGTCTATCAGCAGTAGACTGCTTTCGATACCAAAGAGTCGAACCCCTTGATACTGTCGTTTCGGCTGGTCAGGACGTATAGAATGCTTCGGGTGGACCGCTCTGCCTGATGCAGGTGTCCGCCACAAGCGGTCACGCTCGTTCGGACTTTTTAGAGTTGTGTGGTATGTCCGGGACGATCACGCAGCCGATTCGAGCGCAGACAGCTTGTGACCCACTGTTGGAAGTCGACGCGCGTGTTTCCAGTACGAACGAAATGTCAGCCCGTGTGCGCGGCTGAAGCTCGACCGTGTCATCGGTGATGTGGCGCGCGTGCCGTTACCGGGTCTAGTCAGCCCGCGTTTCTCGGTCATGGGGCAACTATGCCGTTCAGCTAACTCCCTCAACGAACAGCTATCCTCTAAACTGAACTTGCATCACCGCAAGAAAGCGCGGGCCGCATGGGCTGCCACCCATACGACCCGCTGACCACAACCAACTCATCATCGAGTCGGAAATGGCTAACGCCAATCATAAGACACGCCCCGTCGTAACGGAACGCTTCGTCACTGTTCAAGAGTCAGCGCGCCATATCATTTCCTTGTCTAGGATCCTCCGCGCCATCAGAGCGCACCGGAAACTGAACACGACGTACTTCCCGTGGATCAAATTGGCCGGCGTATGGCTTGAGGACGCGGGATTCGAGGCCGGAGAACGCGTTCGGGTTACTGTCGAGGACAAGCGACTCATCATCACGCCGATGTGATCGGCGCATTGGCCATAGTGAGCGTCGCAAGACACCACCGTCTAGGCAGCTCGGTGCCCGATACTCCGCACCGTTAGTAACGGTGACAAGCGACGATTGTTCTGCAAGTGCAGCGGGCCAGGTCATTCAGGTCCGCTGCCATATAGTCTTTCAGGACGAGCTGTGACCCACATCAGGCACATCGGAATTTCCATCGCGCCAATGCAAAAACCCCCGCCTGTTCGGGCGGGGGTTTCTGGCTTAGGGAGCCTGACGATTACCTACTTTCACACGGGAATCCGCACTATCATCGGCGTAGAGTCGTTTCACGGTCCTGTTC
>Ga0207657_10000045_pt1 | contig 114661 bp, 109 predicted proteins | sample KBSC33metaG_FD_184316 | JGI IMG/M metagenome (GOLD analysis project Ga0207657, IMG submission 184316) | Corn rhizosphere microbial communities from Kellogg Biological Station, Michigan, USA - KBS C3-3 metaG (SPAdes) (version 2) | ecosystem: Host-associated > Plants > Roots > Rhizosphere >...
CCGGGCATCGCGCGATGCCGGGCGGGTCGGCTTGAACGGCCGATACATTGACGAAGCTTGGTATATCACATACCTTATTTCAATCCCTGGGGTTTGCAATGGCGAAAGCACTAGACGGAGTCAAGATCCTCGACTTCACGCACGTGCAGTCGGGTCCGACGTGCACGCAGCTTCTCGCATGGTTCGGCGCCGACGTGATCAAGGTCGAGCGCGCGGGTGAAGGCGACATCACGCGCGGGCAGCTCCGCGACATTCCCGATGTGGACAGCCTCTATTTCACGATGCTGAACCACAACAAGCGCTCGATCACGATCGACGCGAAGAACCCGAAAGGCAAGGAGATCCTCGAGCGGCTGGTCAAGGAATGCGACGTGCTCGTCGAGAATTTCGCACCGGGCGCGCTCGACCGGATGGGCCTCACCTGGGAGCACATCCAGGAGCTCAACCCGAAGATGATCGTGGCCTCGATCAAGGGCTTCGGGCCCGGTCCCTATGCTGACTGCAAGGTGTACGAGAACGTCGCGCAATGCGCGGGCGGCTCCGCGTCCACCACCGGGTTCGACGACGGCCCGCCGCTCGTGACCGGTGCGCAGATCGGCGACAGCGGCACCGGGCTGCATCTGGCGCTCGGCATCGTCTGCGCGCTCTATCAGCGCAAGACGAGCGGCCGTGGGCAGAAGGTGAACGCGGCGATGCAGGACGGCGTGCTGAACCTGTGCCGGGTGAAACTGCGCGACCAGCAACGGCTCGACCGCACGGGCGTGCTCGAAGAGTACCCGCAGTATCCGAACGGCACGTTCGGCGAGGCCGTGCCGCGCGCAGGCAATGCATCGGGCGGCGGCCAGCCTGGCTGGATCCTCAAGTGCAAGGGTTGGGAGAAGGATCCGAACGCGTACATCTACTTCATCACGCAGGCGCCGGTGTGGAAAGACATCTGCAAGGTGATCGGGCGCGAGGAATGGCTGACCGACCCGCGTTATTCGACGCCGAAGGGACGCCTGCCGCACCTTTCCGAGATCTTCGACGAAATCGAGAAGTGGACGATGACGAAGACGAAGTTCGAGGCGATGGAGCTCCTGAACAAGTACGACATCCCGTGCGGGCCGATCCTGTCGATGAAGGAGATCGCCGAGGAGCCGTCGCTGCGCAAGACGGGAACCGTCGTCGAGGTCGACCACCCGAAGCGCGGCAAATATCTCACCGTGGGCAATCCGATCAAGCTGTCCGACAGCCCGACCGAGGTGAAGCGCTCGCCGCTGCTCGGCGAGCACACCGACGAGGTGATGAAGGAGCTCGGCTACACGCAGGCGCAGATCGAAGAGCTCCGTTCACAAAGGGTCATCTAGGAACAACCATGGCGCACGACAAGACGGCGGTCCGCAACATCATCGACAAGGTCAAGGCCGAGGGACGCACGTCGCTGACGGCGCCCGAGGGCAAGCTCGTCTGCGACGCGTACGGCATTCCGGTGCCGCAGGAAGGGGTCGCGAAGTCGGCGAGCGAGGCCGTGCGCCTCGCCACCGGGATGGGCTTCCCCGTCGTGCTGAAGATCGTCTCCCCCGAGATCCTGCACAAGACCGAAGCCGGTGGCGTGCTCGTCGGCGTGAAGGATGCCGCGGCCGTCGAGCAGGGCTACGCGACGATCATGGCCAACGCGAAGAAGTACAACGCCAAGGCCAACCTCGTCGGCGTGCAGGTGCAGCAGATGGTGGCGGGCGGCCAGGAGGTGATCATCGGCGCCGTCACCGATCCGTCGTTCGGCAAGCTCGTCGCGTTCGGCCTCGGCGGCGTGCTCGTCGAGGTGCTGAAGGACGTGACATTCCGGCTTGCACCCGCGTCGCACGACGACGCACTCGCGATGCTGGACGGCATTGCGGCTGCGGAAATGCTGAAGGGCGTGCGCGGGTCCGAACCGGTCAACCGCGAAGCGCTCGCGCTGATGATCGAGCGCGTGTCGCAACTGGCCGCCGACTTCCCCGAAATCAGCGAGCTCGACTTGAATCCGGTGTTCGCGACGCCGAAGGGCGCGATCGCCGCCGACGTGCGCATCGTCATCGACGCGCATCCGCTGCCCGCGCGCTACCGGCCGTCGCAGCAGGAAATCGTCACGTCGATGAACCGCATCATGAAGCCCGATTCGGTGGCGGTGATCGGCGCGTCGCCCGAAGCGGGCAAGATCGGCAACTCGGTGATGAAGAACCTGGTCAACGGCGGCTACCAGGGGAAGATCTATCCGATCCACCCGAAGGCCGACGAGATCCTCGGCTACAAGGCGTATCGCAGCGTCAAGGATGTGCCGGGCGACATCGACGTCGCCGTGTTCGCGATTCCCGCGAAGTTCGTCGCGCAGGCGCTGATCGAAGTCGGCGAGAAGGCCATTCCCGGCGCCGTGCTCATTCCCTCCGGCTTCGCCGAAACGGGCAACGTCGAGGGTCAGCAGGAAATCCAGGAGATCGGCCGCAAGTACAACGTGCGCCTGATGGGGCCGAACATCTACGGCTTCTACTACACGTGGAAGAACCTTTGCGCCACGTTCTGCACGCCGTACGACGTGAAGGGCCACACCGCGCTGTCGTCGCAGTCGGGCGGCATCGGCATGGCGATCATCGGCTTCTCGCGCTCGGCGAAGATGGGCGTCTCGGCGATCGTCGGCCTCGGCAACAAGGCGGACCTCGACGAGGACGATCTGCTGACGTTCTTCGAGCAGGACGACAATACGCATATCATCGCGATGCACTGCGAGGACCTGAAGGACGGGCGCTCGTTCGCCGAAGTTGCCAAGCGCGTGTCGAAGAAGAAGCCGGTCGTGGTGCTGAAGGCGGGCCGCACGGCGATGGGCGCGCGCGCCGCGAGCTCGCACACGGGCGCACTCGCCGGCAACGACAAGATCTACGACGACGTGCTGCGCCAGTCGGGCGTCATCCGCGCGCCGGGCCTTCGCGACATGCTCGAATATGCGCGCGCGATTCCGCTGCTCGCGACGCCGAAGGGCGAGAATGTGGTCATCATCACCGGCGCCGGCGGCTCGGGCGTGCTGCTGTCCGACGCGGTCGTCGACAACAACCTGAAGCTGATGGCGATGCCGCAGGATCTCGACGCGGCGTTCCGCAAATTCATTCCGCCGTTCGGCGCGGCCGGCAATCCGGTCGACATCACCGGCGGCGAGCCGCCGAAGACGTATCAGAACACGATCCGCCTCGGGCTCGAGGAGCCGCGCATCCACGCGTTGATCCTCGGCTACTGGCATACGATCATCACGCCGCCGATGGTGTTTGCGAAGCTCGTCGTCGAAGTCGTCGACGAGATGAAAGCCAAGGGCATTCACAAGCCGATCGTCGCGTCGCTCGCCGGTGACGTCGAAGTCGAGGAGGCGGCCGAGTATTTGTTCCAGCACGGCATCCCCGCGTATCCGTACACGACGGAGATGCCGGTGGCCGTGCTGGGGGCAAAATACAAGTGGGCGCGCGGCGCCGGTCTGCTGTGATGCGACGGCGGTGACGCAACAGGATGCATGAGGAGAGCGTGGAGCGTGTGGCAAGGAGGAGCGTGGCGGCATCGCTGGTGGTCGTTCGCAAGAGGAAATGCATGCCGCAAGGAGGCGGCATGCATTGTCGATAGCACAATGAGACGCGGTCGATTTTCAATTCTGGAGGAGTCATGAGCCACATTCGTCGTCACGCCCTGGGCGTTGCCCTCGGCGTCTTCGCACTAGCCGCCGTATCGTCGGCGCCGGTCGCGGCGTGGGAACCCACGAAGCCGATTCAATTCATCGTTCCGGCAGGAACCGGCGGTGGCGCCGACCAGATGGCGCGCTTCATCCAGGGCGTCGCGTCGAAGCACAAGCTGCTGAAGGAGCCGATCATCGTCGTGAACGAATCGGGCGGCGCCGGCGCGCAGGGCTTTCTCGACGTGAAGGGCAGCAAGGGTGATCCGAACACGATCATCATCACCCTTTCGAACCTCTTCACCACACCGATGGCCACCGGCGTTCCGTTCAGCTGGAAGGACCTCACGCCGGTGGCGATGCTCGCCCTCGACGAATTCGTGCTGTGGGTGAACGCCGATACGGCGTACAAGACCCCCACCGACTACATCAATGCAGTCAAGGCGAAGCCCAATACGTTCAAGATGGGCGGTACCGGGTCGAAGCAGGAAGATCAGATCATCACGGCCGAGATCGAGCAGCAGACCGGCGCCAAGTTCATCTACATCCCGCTCAAGGGTGGTGGTGACGTCGCCGTGCAGCTCGTCGGCGGCCATATAGACTCGAGCGTCAACAACCCGATCGAGGCGGTTGCGCAATGGCGCGCCGGCAAGCTGCGTCCGCTCTGCGTGTTCGACAGCAAGCGGATGGACTACAAGGAGAAGGTGACGCAGACGATGTCGTGGAACGACATCCCGACCTGCAAGGAGTCCGGGCTCAACGTCGAGTACCTGATGCTGCGCGGCATCTTCATGCCGGCCGGCGTGACGCAGGACCAGGTCAATTTCTACATCGACCTCTTCAAGAAGATCCGTGCAACGCCCGACTGGAAGGAATTCAGCGAAAAGGCGGCGTTCAACCAGTCGTTCATGACCGGCCAGGAGTTCGTGAGCTGGGTGACGCAGGCCGAGAACCAGCACCGCACGCTGATGGAAAAAGCGGGTTTCATGGCGAAGAAGTAAACGCGATCCCGCGCACGGGCAATCCGAACTGACGCGACGAGGCGGCCGTCTGGCAGGGCGGCCGCCGGCGCGTTCCGGATGCCGTTCGGCGCACAAGCACCCGATACCCGATCAGGAGCTCGTTCGTGGATGATGCAACGCACCGAGGCGAAGAAGAACGCAGCGTGATATCGACGCGGCGCATGGAACTCGTCGTCGCCGCGCTCCTGTTCCTGTTCGGCGCCGTGTTCATGTACCAGAGCTACGAGCTCGGCTTCCGTTGGGCGGTCGAAGGCCCGCAGTCGGGGTTCTTCCCGTTCTACGTGGCACTCATCATCTGCGCGGCGAGCCTCGCGGTGCTGATCGGCGCGGTGCGCGGGAAGGTCGGCAAGGACGACGAAAGCTTCGTCGCACGCGGCCAGCTGAAGCAGGTGCTGTCGGTGCTGATTCCGGCCGGCGTCTACATCCTCGGCATCGAGCTCATCGGCACGTACGTCGCGTCGGTCATCTACATCGCGCTGTTCATGCGCATCCTCGGCAAGTACTCGTGGCTGAAGAGCGTCGCGATCAGCGTCGTCATCTGCGTGCTGTTCTTCTTCATGTTCGAGGTGTGGTTCCAGGTGCCGCTGTACAAGGGCACGTGGAATCTCACCGGCTGGACCGGGTACTGAGCGCGGACGGCCAACCCATGGACAACAGGAGAGCCGATTGCAAGACCTGAGCCTGCTTTTTCACGGCTTCGCCGTCGTGCTGTCGCCGTTCAACGTCGGCCTCATGCTGCTCGGCATCGTCCTTGGCGTCATCATCGGCGTGCTGCCGGGCCTGGGCGCCGCCAACGGCATCGCGATCCTGCTGCCGCTGACGTTCACGATGCCGCCGACGTCGGCGATCATCATGCTGTCCTGCATCTACTGGGGAGCGCTGTTCGGCGGCGCCATCGCGTCGATCCTGTTCAACATTCCCGGTGAGCCGTGGTCGGTGGCGACCACGTTCGACGGTTATCCGCTGGCGCAGCAGGGCCGCGCCGGCGAGGCGCTGACGGCATCGTTCACGTCGTCGTTCGTCGGCGCATTCGTCGCCGTGGTGATGATCACCTTCCTCGCGCCGATCATCGCGCGCTTCGCGCTGCAGTTCGGGCCGCCGGAGTATTTCGCGGTCTACCTGCTGACCTTCTGCAGCTTCGTCGGCATGGGCAAAGGATCGCCGGCGAAGATCCTCGTGTCCATGATGATCGGCTTCGCGCTGTCCACCGTCGGCATCGACATCGTCACCGGACAGTTGCGGATGACGTTCGGGTTCACGAGCCTGCTCAAGGGGTTCGACTTCCTGATCGCGGTGATCGGGCTCTTCGGCATCGGCGAGATCCTGCTGTCGATGGAGGAGGGTCTCGCGTTCCAGGGCGCCGCTGCACGGATCAATCCGAAAGTCGTGCTCGAGACGTGGAAGAAGCTGCCGCGCTACTGGATGACGTTCATCCGCAGCACCATCATCGGCTGCTGGATGGGCATCACCCCCGGCGGCGCCACGCCCGCATCGTTCATGAGCTACGGCGCCGCGAAGAAATTCTCGAAGGACGGCGACCGGTTCGGCACCGGCGTGCTCGAGGGTGTGGTCGCGCCGGAAACGGCCGCGCATGCCGCGGGCACCAGCGCGCTGCTGCCGATGATCACGCTCGGCATTCCGGGTTCGCCGACGGCCGCCGTGCTGCTCGGCGGCCTGCTGATCTGGGGCCTGCAGCCGGGTCCGCTGCTCTTTGCCGAAAAACCCGATTTCGTCTGGGGCCTCATCGCCAGCATGTATCTCGGCAACGTGGCCGGCCTCATCGTCGTGCTAGCACTCGTGCCGCTCTTCGCCGGCATCCTGCGCATTCCGTTTTCCATCATCGCGCCGGTCATCGTCGTGATCTGCGGCATCGGCGCGTACACCGTGAACAATTCGATGCACGACATCTGGTTCATGCTCGGATTCGGCGTCATCGGCTACGTCTTCAAGAAGCTCAACTATCCGCTGGCGCCGCTCGTGCTGGCGCTCGTGCTCGGCAATGCGGCCGAGAACGCGTTCCGCCAGGCGATGCTGATGTCGCAGGGCAGTCTCGGCATCCTGTGGTCGAACGGTCTCGTCGGCAGCATCAGCACGCTGGCGCTGATCATGCTGTTCTGGCCGCTGATCTCGAAGCTGCTGCGCAACGTGCGCCCGGCGCGGCCCGACAAGCTGGCCGAGCAGCAGCCGGTCGATTAGGAAAAGCGCTCGCGCAGCACGTTCTTCTGCACCTTGCCCATCGCGTTGCGCGGCAGTTCGCCGACGACATGCACGCGCTTCGGCACCTTGAAGGTTGCGATCTCGCCCTTCAGCGCGCCGATGACCGCGGCTTCGTCGATGGTGTGGTCGGGCTTCGGCACGACGACCGCGGTGACCGCCTCGCCGAAATCAGGGTCGGGCACGCCGATCACCGCCGATTCGACGACGCCGGGGAGCGAATCGATGCGCTCCTCGATTTCCTTCGGATACACGTTGAGACCGCCGCTGATGATCATGTCCTTGGCGCGCCCGACGAGCCGCAGGTAATCCTTCGCTTCGCCGGTGCCGACGAATTCGCCGACGTCACCGGTGCGGAACCAGCCGTCGACCGTGAATTCGTCGCGCGTCTTGTCGGGCATGTTCCAGTAGCCGGCGAACACGTTCGGCCCCCGCACCTCGACACGCCCGACCACGCCGGGCCCGCAGACGTCGCCCGCTTCGTCGACGATGCGCACGGCGATCCCCGGCAGCGGCCGTCCCACGGTTCCCGGCGCCCGCACGCCATCGAGCGGATTGGACGTGATCATGCCGGTCTCGGTCATTCCGTAGCGCTCGAGGATCGCCTGTCCGGTGCGCTCGCGAAATGCAGCGAACGTCTCGGACAGCAGCGGCGCCGAGCCTGACACGAAGAGCCGGATGTTCCGCGCGCATTCGCGCGTGAATGCGGGCTCGCCGAGGAGCCGCGTGTAGAACGTCGGCACGCCCATCATCACCGTCGCGGCGGGTAGCTGTTCGGCAACCTCGTGCGCGTCGAATTTGGGCATCCAGAGGAGCCGCGCGCCGGACAGCAGCGCGCAATGGACCGCGACGAAAAGCCCGTGCACGTGGTACACCGGCAGCGCATGCAGCAGCACGTCGCCGCGCGTGAACCCCCACGCCTCGACGAGCGCGAGCGCGTTCGACGCGAGGTTGCGGTGCGTCAGCGACGCCCCCTTCGAGCGGCCCGTCGTGCCCGACGTGTAGACGATGGCAGCGAGGTCGTCCGGGTGCGAGTGCACCGTGGCGAACGCGGGCGCCTCGCCGCGGGCGCGATCGGCGAGCTCGCCGCCCTGTGCGTCGAGGGTGAGGACCGTTGCGTCTCCCGCAATCGTTTCCACCATGCCGAGCGTTTCCGGACGGCAGACAATGACGCGAGGCGTCGCATCGCCGAAAAAATAGTGCAGCTCGCCTTTGCGATACGCGGTGTTGAGCGGCAGGTACACGAGACCGGCGCGCAGGCACGCGAGATACAGCGCGAGCACGTGCCAGTGCTTGTCGGCCTGCACGGCAACGCGATCCCCGGGACGGCAACCGGCATGCACGAGCGCATGCGCAATGCGCGCCGACGCCTGCGCGAGCTCGTCATAATGGACGACGGGTCCGCCGGGAATCAGCAGGCAGGGCTGCTCCGCACCGGGCGGGAAATGCGCTTCGATAAGCGCGTAGAGATTGGCATTCATCTCGTCATCGATCGTGCAGCCGCCGCAAGACGCGCCCGGGGCATTCAAGGCATTATTCCATACCGATGACGCGACGATCGCCGCCCGCAGTGCACGCTTCCGCCCGCACGATGCGTGGCGTCGCGCCCGCCGATCGCATTGCGGCGCTTGCCGACGCGGACAGTGTCACGCGATTTCCGCCGCCCGGTGCAAGCCCGCACCTCGCGCGGTTCGGCATCGCAGCGCGCGAGGATGACGGCATCGTCGTCGCGCGCGCACGCCTGGACGGCGCACCGGTGTTCGTCGTGGCGCAGGACGAGACTTACCTTGCCGGGAGCGTCGGCGAACGCCATGGCGCGGCGCTCCGCGCGATGTTCGAAGCCGCGCGCGCCGAGCGGCCGCAGGCGATCGTGCTGCTGCTCGCTTCCGGCGGCGTGCGGCTGCACGAAGCGAACGCCGCGGAAGTCCAGCTTGCACGCGCGCTGTCGTCGCTTTTCGACGTGCGCATCGAAGGCGTCCCCGTGCTCGCGATCGGCGTGGCAAGCGTGTTCGGCGGCACGTCGGTGCTCGCCTGCGCCGCGGACCGGCTGGCGCTGCTGCCGGGCACGCGATTCGGCCTTTCCGGTCCGAAGGTGCTCGAATCGGTGCACGGCAAATGGCAGCTCGACGCCGACGATCCTTGCGAGGTGGATGCCGTGTTCGGCGCGAGCGCGCGCAATGCCGCCGGCCTCGTCGAGATCGTTGCCGACGACGCCGACGCCATTCGCGCGTGGCTGACGCACGCGGTTCGCGAGCATGACGCGTTCCCGGTTGCCGTCGCCGCGATGCACAAGCGGCTCGGGCAATCGATCGGCGGCGAGACGCCGCATGCGCCGCCGTTCGAGGCGTTGCCGTGCTTCGATGGCGCGGCGCCCGTCGACGAAGCGGGACGGCTGTGGCGTACCGACGCGTGCTGGCTCACGACGCCGAGTCCGGGCACGACGATCGGGCCCGGCGACGTTCACGCCGTCGATTCGGCACTGCTTGGTTACGTCGCACCTTGCGCCGACGAGCGGACGTGCGTGGTGCTGCTCGAGGACTCGGCAGGCCATGCCGTGTCGCGCGCAGCGGAAATGAAGCTCGTCTCGCAGTTCCTCGCGCACCACGCTTCGGTGCTTGCGCTGCTCCGCGCGCGCGGCGCCCGGCTCATGGGACTTCTCGTCGGCACGGGACACAGTGCCGCGTTCTTCTCCAACGCGCTGCAGGCGCCGGAGTGTTACGCGCTGCCCGATTCGCGCGTCGTCGCAATGGAGCCTTCTGCCGTCACGCGCGTCACCGGCATCGCGGCGGCCGACCTGATCGAGAACGACGTGCTGCTCGGCCAGCCGGTGCGCCATCTCGTTGCGCAAGGCGGCGCGGTCCTCGTGCCCGAGGCCTCGCTCCGCGCGCTTCGATTGGCGACGTGAGTCAATCGCGGTCGTCGGTCTCGCCCGACGTCGCACGTGCGAGGCGATCGCGGATCGCGGCCCACGTGCTCGCCGCCGGCACCTGCTCGATCAGGATCGTATCGGCATTCGCCGCGTCGAGCGTGCGCAGATTCGCGTAGAGGGTGCGCGCGTAAGCGCTTGCGTCCCCCGGCGCCCGAACCCACACGCCGTCGAACGGCTCGGGCGGCGCCGCACGGAACGCGAGGACGGCCACGCGTTCGTCACGCCCGGCGAGCTGCGCGAGTTCCGCGAGCAACGCGTCGGACGCCACGAGCGAGGCGGGCGTGCGCGGCGCGTAATGTGAAGCAAGCGTGCCCGACGCGCGTGGCGCGGTGGCATCGCGTGCCGCCGGCTCGCAGCCGAGCACGGCGGCAATCGCGTCGAGCGCGATGCCGCCCGGACGCAGCAACATGGGCGTCGCTGTGGCGAACGAGACGATGGTGCTTTCGATCCCGACGTCGCACGCACCCCCGTCGAGAATGAGGTCGACCGCGTCGCCGAGGTCGTCGGCGACATGCTGCGCCGTCGTGGGCGACACATGACCGAAGCGGTTCGCGGATGGCGCGGCGATGCCGCCGCCGAATGCAGCGAGGAGCGCGCGCGCCACCGGATGCGCAGGCGAGCGCAGGCCGACGCTCGCCTGGCCGCCGGTGATCGCGTCGAGCACACCGTCCGCGCGAGGCACGATCAGCGTGAGCGGACCCGGCCAGAATGCCTGCGCGAGTGCGCGCGCGCCTTCCGGCATGTTCGCCGCCCAGCGTTGCGCCGCGTCGAGTCCCTCCACGTGCACGATCAGCGGATGATCCTCGGGCCTTCCCTTCGCGGCGAATATGCGCCGCACGGCGTCGCCGTTGGACGCGTCGGCCCCGAGCCCGTAGACGGTTTCGGTTGGAAACGCGACGAGCCGGCCCTCGCGCAACAAGCGGACCGCAAGCGCAATCGCATCGGCGTCGCTGTCCACGAGCCTCATCGCCGCTCCTCGCCGTCGCGACAGGGGCGTCTGCTAGAATTCGAGGCGGAAAAATCAGCCAAATCGGAGCGCGAATGAACGAATTCCTGTTCACGTCGGAGTCGGTGTCGGAAGGTCATCCGGACAAGGTAGCGGACCAGATTTCCGACGCGGTGCTCGATGCGATTCTAGAGCATGATCCGACGGGCCGCGTGGCGGCGGAGACGCTCGTGTCCACGGGTCTCGTCGTCATGGCCGGTGAAATCACCACCAGCGCGAGCGTCGATTACGCGAAGGTCGCGCGCGACACGATCCGGCGCATCGGCTACAACGATCCGGCGCTGCGCTTCGACGCCGATGGCTGTGCGGTCATGGTCTGCTACGGCAGGCAGTCGCCGAACATCGCGCAAGGTGTCGACCGCGCATCCGACGATTACCTGAACCAGGGCGCCGGCGACCAGGGGCTGATGTTCGGCTACGCGTGCGACGAGACGCCGGCGCTGATGCCGTTCCCGATCTATTACGCGCATCGTCTCGTGCAGCGGCAAAGCGAGGTGCGGCGCGATGGACGACTGCCGTGGCTGCGTCCCGATGCCAAATCCCAGGTGACGGTGCGCTATGTCGACGGCAAGCCGAAAAGCGTCGACACCGTCGTGCTGTCGACGCAGCACGACCCCAGCATGAACGAGCGGCAGAAAGAGCTCGCTGAAGCGGTGATCGAGGAAATCGTGCGCCCGGTGTTCCCGAAGGAAATGCTCACCGGCACGCGCTTTCTCGTGAACCCGACCGGCTGCTTCGAAATCGGCGGACCGCACGGAGATGCGGGCGTGACGGGCCGCAAGATCATTGTCGACACGTATGGCGGTGCCGCACCGCACGGCGGCGGCGCGTTCTCGGGCAAGGATCCGTCGAAAGTCGACCGGTCGGCCGCGTATGCCGCGCGCTACGTGGCCAAGAACGTCGTCGCGGCCGGTATCGCGCGCCAGTGCCAGGTGCAGGTCTCTTATGCAATCGGCGTCGCCAAGCCGATCAACCTTACCGTCTATACCGAAGGCACCGGACGCGTTTCCGACGCGCGGATCGTCGATCTCGTGCATGCGCACTTCGACCTGCGTCCGAAGGGCATCATCCGCATGCTCGACCTGCTGCGCCCGATCTATCGCAAGACCGCCGCGTATGGCCATTTCGGCCGCGACGAGCCCGAGTTCACGTGGGAGGCGACCGACAAGGTCGAGGCGCTGCGCGAGGCTGCCGGCCTGCGCGAGCCTGCGTTCGCAGCCGATTGAAGCTTTTCGATCCGATCCGGCTGCGCGGGCTTGCGCTCGCGAACCGCGTCGTCGTCTCGCCGATGTGCCAGTACTCGGCGATCGACGGCCGCGCCACCGACTGGCATCTCGTCCACTGGGCGCAGATGATGATGTCGGGCGCTTCGATGTTCACGATCGAAGCGACGGCGGTGAATGCCGAGGGCCGCATCAGCCCCGGCGACCTCGGCCTCTACGACGACGCGTGCGAAGAGGCGATCGCGCGCAACCTTGCGCGCGCCCGGGCACAGTGCCCGCCGCTGGCGGTTGCGCTGCAGCTCGCGCACGCGGGACGCAAGGCATCGTCGCGCGCACCGTGGGACGGTGGCGACCTGATTCTGCCCGCCGACGGCGGCTGGACACCCGTCGCACCGTCGGCCGTTCCGCACGCGGCGCACGAGCCGGCGCCGATCGCGCTCGACGAAGCGGGCCTCGCGGCCGTCCGCGATGCATTCGCCGACAGCGCGCGTCGCGCCGAACGCGCAGGCGTCGACGCGCTCGAGCTGCACATGGCGCACGGCTATCTGCTGCACGAATTCCTGTCGCCGATCGCGAACCGGCGCACCGATCGCTATGGCGGTGATTTCGAATCGCGCATTCGCTTTCCGCTCGAGGTGTTCGATGCGGCGCGCGCCGCATGGCCCGGGAATCGGCCGCTCGGCGTTCGGTTGTCGTGCACCGACTGGGTCGACGGCGGGTGGACGCTCGAGCAGTCGGTCGAGTTCTCGCGCCGGCTCGTCGCGCGCGGCGTCGACTGGATCGATGCGTCGAGCGGCGGCGTGTCGCCGCATCAGAGCATCCCTCTCGGCCCCGGCTATCAGGTTCGATTCGCCGGCGAGATCAAGCGGGCAACGGGCGCCACGACGATCGCCGTCGGCCTCGTCACCGACGCGGAACAGGCGGCCTCCATCGTCGCCGCCGGCGACGCCGACATGATCGCGATGGCGCGCGCATTCCTGTGGGAGCCGCGCTGGGCGTGGCACGCGGCCGCCGTGCTCGGCGCGTCCGTCGTCCCGCCTCCGCAGTACCTGCGCAGTGCACCGCGTGGCGCTTCCGGTGCGTTCGGGGCCGCGAAAATCGCGCAGCGCTGAGGGCCCGCAGGCCCGAAGCGAGAGGTTCAGCCGGCGGGCGGTATAATCACCGGTTTTCCGCGCGCCCCGGCCGCGGACAGATCACGAAACGGAGAACCGCATGGCCGAACGCAATCGCACCCGCCGCAACACGCTCGAGCGGCGTTGTCTTCCGAAGACCTTCAAGCGCATGTTCGTCGGCGCGCCGAAAGGCATCTTCAAGATGCTGGAGAAGATCAAGAAGGCATAAGCCTCGCCCGATCGGCGATCGGGCGGCAGCGAGGTGACGCCGGTTTCGCGTCGCCGCATTTGCTACAATCCGGCTTCGAATGCCTCGAGGAGCGTTGCAACCCGGCTTCCTGCCGGGCCAGGCTCGAGGCGGGCACCCGCCCATTGCAACCGCGCTCGTTGAACCGCGACTTCCTTGCGGACAACGGGTACTGGCAATCATCCGTTTCCAGCAGCGAAGTCGCCCGTTGACGAACGGAGTGACCGATGAATGCCGTGAACGAAACGAAACGATTCGCCGACTGCGACGTCGCCGATCCTGCGCTCGCCGATTGGGGCCGCAAGGAAATTGCGATCGCCGAGACGGAAATGCCCGGGCTCATGGCCATCCGTGAGGAATTCGCGCCCGAGCAGCCGCTGCGCGGAGCGCGCATCGCTGGCAGCCTGCATATGACGATCCAGACGGCGGTGCTGATCGAAACGCTGCAGGCGCTCGGCGCCGATGTCCGCTGGGCGTCGTGCAACATCTATTCGACGCAGGACCACGCGGCGGCCGCGATCGCCGCACGCGGCACCCCGGTATTCGCGTACAAGGGCGAGACGCTGCCGCAGTACTGGGAATTCACGCACCGCATCTTCGAATGGGGCGGCGCGCAGAAAGCCAACATGATCCTCGACGACGGCGGCGATGCCACGCTGCTCGTGCATCTCGGTGCGCAGGCCGAGCAGGATCGCGCGGTGATCGCGCATCCGGCGAGCGAGGAGGAATTCGCGCTGTTCGCAGCGATCGCCAAACGCCTCGCCGGCAATCCGACGTTCTACTCGAACCTCAAGTTTGCGATCAAGGGCGTGACGGAAGAAACGACGACGGGCGTCAAGCGGCTCTACCAGATGCACCGCGAAGGACGCCTCGGCTTTCCGGCGATCAACGTCAACGATTCGGTCACGAAGAGCAAGTTCGACAACCTGTACGGCTGCCGCGAGTCGCTCGTCGACGGCATCAAGCGCGCAACGGACGTGATGATCGCCGGCAAGGTGGCGCTCGTGTGCGGCTACGGCGACGTCGGCAAGGGATCGGCGCAGGCGCTGCGCGCGCTGTCGGCGCAGGTGTGGGTCGCCGAGATCGATCCGATCTGCGCGCTGCAGGCGGCGATGGAGGGCTATCGCGTCGTCACCGTCGACGACGCCTGCGACCAGGCCGACATCTTCGTCACGGCGACCGGCAACCTCGACATCATCACGCACGAGCATATGCGGCGGATGAAGAACAATGCGATCGTCTGCAACATCGGCCACTTCGACAACGAGATCGACGTCGCGTCGCTCAAGCAATATCGCTGGGAGAACATCAAGCCGCAGGTCGATCACGTGATCTTCCCGGACGGCAAGCGCATCATCCTGCTCGCCGAGGGCCGCCTCGTGAACCTCGGCTGCGGCACGGGTCATCCGTCGTACGTGATGAGCTCGTCGTTCGCGAACCAGGTGATGGCGCAGATCGAGCTTTGGACCGACGCGAAGGAGAACGGCGGCAAGTATCCGGTCGGTGTTTACGTGTTGCCGAAGCACCTCGACGAGAAGGTCGCGCGGCTGCAATTGTCGAAGCTCGGCGCCAGGCTCACCGAGCTCACCGACAAGCAGGCGCGCTACCTCGGCGTCGATCCTGCGGGTCCGTACAAGCCCGACAGCTACCGCTACTAGGTCATGTCGCTGCCTGCCGTGAAAGCGCGCTGACATGCGGATCGCGATATTCGGCAGCGGAGGCGTCGGCGGCTATTTCGGCGCGAAGCTGGCGAGAGGCGGCAACGACGTCGCGTTCGTCGCGCGCGGCGCGCATCTCGCCGCGATGCGTGCAAACGGTTTGCGCGTCCAGAGCGCCGGCGGTGACATCGTGCTGCCGAAGGTCGTCGCCACCGACGATCCATCATCGCTTGCGCCGGTCGACGCTGTCCTGTTCTGCGTCAAGTTGTGGGATGTCGAGGAGGCGGCACGGCAGGTCGTGCCGCTGCTCGCACCCGACGGCGTCGTGATCCCGTTCCAGAACGGCATCGACAGTCCCGGGATATTGAACCGCGTCGTCGGCGATGCGCACTTGCTGGGCGGCGTTGCGTACATCGCCGCGGCGATCGGCGCGCCGGGCGTGATCGTGCATACCGGTTCGATGGCGCGGCTTCGCATCGGCGCATTCGATGCCCGCCTCGCGGATCGCGCACGAGCGTTCGTGAGCACGTGCACGTCGGCCGGCGTCGACGCAGAATTGGCCGCCGACATAACGCACGCGATCTGGGAGAAATTCGTGTTCCTGGGTGCGTTGTCGGGGTTGACCTGCCTCGCCCGGCAACCGCTCGGCGTCGTTCGCAGCGACCCCGAGCTGCGTGCGACGTTCGAAGCCGCGGTGCGCGAAACGATCGCCGTCGCAGCGACGAAAGGCGTGGAATTCCCCGGCGATTTTCCCGGCCGGCAGTTGCGAGCGCTCGACGGGTTGCCGGCGGAAATGCGCTCGTCGATGCTCGGCGACCTGATCGCAGGACATCGCCTCGAAGCTCCTTGGCTGTGCGGACGCGTCGCGGCTCTCGCCTCGGAAGCGGGCATCGCCGCGCCGGTCAACGCGACGATCTACGCCGGACTGAAGCCGTATGTCGACGGCGCGGCTCACTGACAAGGCGGCGAGCCGATGCTGCGCCTGATCGTCACCTGGTTCCTCAACGCACTCGCGTTGTTCGTGCTTCCGTACATCGTGCCGTCGATCCACGTGGCGAGTTATCGCAGCGCGCTCGTGGCAGCACTCGTGCTCGGGTTCATCAACACGCTGATCCGGCCGATTCTCGTGTTGCTCACGCTGCCGGTCACGCTGCTGACGCTCGGCCTTTTCATCTTCGTCATCAACGGACTGCTGTTCTGGTTCGTGGGCTCGTTCATCACGGGATTCACGGTGGACGGCTTCTGGTCGGGCGTATTCGGGGCGATCGTCTACAGCATCATCTCGTGGCTGCTCGCATCGCTGATCCGGCCCCGATCGCCGTGACGGAGGATTGACAGGCAGCAGGGTTGGATCCAGAATGGAGCCACGTATCTTTTATGGAGGCACCGTGCCGGTGAATTTGTCGATCAAGGGAGTGCCGGACGCGGTCGCCACCGCACTGCGGATGCGCGCCGCCAATAATCATCGCTCGCTCCAGCGCGAATTGATGGCCATCATCGAGGTTGCGGCGATGGCACCCGATGCATTCAGCAGGAATGGTGCAAGCACCCAGGTTGCCGCGCGCGGTCAACGGCAAGCGGGCAGGCCTTTGCGGCCGATCGAGGAAATCGGGGCCGAATTGGACAAGCTCTTCCCCCGTGCGCTCACGCGCGGGCCGTCATCCACCGACATCATTCGCGCGATGCGCGACGATCGTTACGGCGAGCGTGCTGCGACACCGCCGGCGCGCCGGCAGTCCGGCTGAACGTGGCGAGCGTTTTCGTTGCCGAGCCGCCCGCCCGCTGGGCGTCGCGGCCCAAGCTCGTCGTCGACGCGAGCATCGTCGCGGCCCGCATCTTCGTCGAAACCGATGGCGAACAGGCCGAAGCACAGATGCGCGGGCGAAAGTTGTGCGCCCCGGCGCTCATCGACTACGAGATCGTCAACGTCGCGCTCTCGAAGGTCCGTGGACGCGGCATTTCCGCCGACGACTCGGCGCGGATGCTGGCCCTTTATGCCGACCTCGACATCGAACGCTTCGATGTCGACCTGCTGTCGACGCTGCGCATTGGCGAATCGTTCGCGTTGTCGGCGTACGACGCGGCTTACCTGTGGGTCGCCGGCCATCTTCGCGCACCTGTCGCAACCTTCGACCGGCGTTTCGCCGCCGCAGCGAAATCGTATCTTTCGCAACTGGGCGAAAAGGATTGACGCGATGAGCGACAAGCCGCTCTACAGTCTCGAATTCTTTCCTCCGCGAACGCCGGAAGGCGTCGAAAAGCTGCGCACGGCGCGGCGCGAATTCGCGGCGCTGAAGCCCGCGTTCTGCTCGGTGACGTTCGGCGCCGGCGGTTCGACGCGCGAAGGCACGCTCGCCACCGTGCTCGAGATCCGCAGCGAGGGGATGGACGGTGCACCGCACGTCTCGTGCATCGGCTCGACGCGCGACGGCATCCGTGAGGTGCTGGCCAAGTATCGCGAGCATGGCATCCGTCATCTGGTCGCTTTGCGTGGCGACCTGCCTTCGGGCAGTCCCGACGTCGGCGATTTCCGCTATGCGAACGAGCTCGTGCGCTTCATTCGCGAAGAAACGGGCGACTGGTTCCACATCGACGTCGCCGCGTATCCCGAAGTGCATCCGCAGGCGCGCAATCCCGAGGACGACCTGGCGAGCTTCCAGCGCAAGATCGATGCGGGCGCCGATTCGGCGATCACGCAGTACTTCTTCAACACCGATGCGTACTGGCACTTCGTGGATGAATGCGCGCGCCGCGGCGTCGACGTTCCCATCGTGCCGGGCATCATGCCCATCGGCAGCTTCTCGAAACTGGCGCGCTTCTCCGACGCGTGCGGCGCCGAGATCCCGCGCTGGATACGCCGGCGCCTCGAAGCGCTCGGCGACGACAGCGCGTCGATCCGCGCGTTCGGGCTCGACGTCGTCACGACGATGTGCGCGTCGCTGATCGAGCGCGGCGCGCCCGGGCTGCACTTCTATACACTGAACCAGCCGGCGTTGACGACGACGATCTGGCGCGCGCTGCGCCTGGGAACGTAGCCGGCGCTATTTTCCCGGCGTGTACGCGACGAGCTCGATCAGCGTGTGCTGCGCGCGGATGGCGCCGAAGCCGTCGAACTCCTCGCCCTTCTCGTAATACTCCGCTTCCTTCTCCTCGCGCACCGGTGCCCCCACCGCAGGCGCATACCAGATCAGGTAGTTGCATGTCGTCGGGTAGCGCCAGAACTCCTCGTCGTCGAGCCGCATCATCACGCGCATGCGGATCGCGTCGAACACGCCGGCCGGCGTCGATACCTTGTCCCAGTCACCGACGCGCACGTAGCGGTTGATCTGCCCGGCCTTGTTCGTCGTCTCGTTGACGTTGTCGATCCACTGGTTCCAGGTCTCGCCCGTCGCGAGCGGGAAGCGGAAGCGCTCGAGCGGCGTTGCGAAGCGGCGCGTTTCGATGTCCATCAGCGAACCCACGCGCACGATGCCGGGCGACGCGAGCAATTCGGTGCGCTCGCCGCTGACCCGATCGCCGCGCGCCGTCACGCGCACGGTGATGCCGCCTGGCCCGATCGCCGTCACTTCGTGCGTCTCCTCCCATACGAGCGGGTCGCGGAAGCCTTCGCGGCCGCGGTAAGTCCAGCTCTGGCCGACCACCAGCGTCGGCGTCGCGGCGACCCGGCCGGCGAGGTCACCGTGCTGATCGAGTCCGGCACAGCCGCCGACCAGCGCGGCAAGCGCGAGCGCTGCGATGCGGACGATGACTCGTGGCGACATGGATTCCCGGATGATCTGTCAACGGCGAACACACAGGCAGCCGCGCATGTTCCATTGCGTCGGCTGCAACATGGGCAGCGCAGCGGCGGCGAGGTTCCGTCGCCGTCGCGAAACGTCAGGCAGGTGAATCGGTGATCGCGCCGAGGCTTGCGGTCGACACGAGCCGCATGTACTTGGCCAGGAGCCCGCGCGTGTAACGCGGCGGCGGCGGCTGCCAGCGCGCGCGCCGCGCAGCGAGCGTCTTGTCATCGACGACGAGCTCGATCAGCAGGCGGTGCGCGTCGATCGTGATGCGATCGCCTTCCTCGACGAGCGCGATCGTGCCGCCGACGTACGCCTCCGGCGCTACATGCCCGACCACCATGCCCCACGTGCCGCCCGAGAAGCGCCCGTCGGTGACGAGACCGACCGATTCGCCCAGGCCCTGCCCGATCAGCGCAGAAGTGGGCGCCAGCATCTCCTGCATCCCCGGACCGCCCTTCGGACCCTCGTAGCGAATGACGATCACGTCGCCGGGAAGAATCCTGCGCGCGAGGATGGCCTCCATGCACGCAGGTTCGGAATCGAACACGCGTGCAGGACCGGTGATGGCCGGATTCTTGAGCCCGGTGATCTTCGCAACGCAGCCTTCCGGCGCGAGGTTGCCGCGCAGGATGGCGAGATGGCCGTGCGCATAAAGCGGCTTGTCGAGCGGCCGGATGACGTCCTGATCGGCGCGTGGCGTCGGTGAAACGTTCGCAAGCTCCTCGCCGATCGGGCGCCCGGTGATCGTCACGCAGTCACCGTGCAGGAGTCCCGCGTCGAGCAGCATGCGCAGCACCTGCGGCACGCCGCCGGCCGCGTTGAAATCGACGGCGACGTAGCGGCCCGAAGGCTTCAGGTCGCACAGCACGGGCACGCGTTTGCGGATGCGCTCGAAATCGTCGATCGTCCAATCGACCTCGGCAGCGGCGGCGATCGCCAGGTAATGCAGCACCGCGTTGGTCGACCCGCCGGTGGCCATCACAAGCGAGATCGCATTTTCGATCGAACGGCGCGTGATGATGTCGCGCGGCTTCAGGTCCTGTGCGATCGCGCGCACGAGCACCTGTGCCGACTCGGCCGACGAATCGGCCTTCTCGCGGTCGGGCGACGCGAGCTGCGAGCTGCCGAGCAGGCTCATGCCGAGCGCTTCGAACGACGACGACATCGTGTTCGCCGTGTACATGCCGCCGCACGCGCCGACCGTGGGGCACGCGTTGCGCTCGATGCCGTCGTAATCCTCCTTCGCGAGCTTGCCGGCGGTGAACGCGCCGACCGCTTCGAACGGCGACACGATCGTCAGCGTCTGTCCCTTCCAGTGTCCCGGCTTGATCGTTCCCGCGTAGACGTAGATGCCCGGAACGTTCATCCGCGCCATCGCCATCATGCCTGCCGGCATGTTCTTGTCGCAGCCGCCGACGACGAGCACGCCATCCATGCATTGCCCGTTCACGGCGGTTTCGATCGCATCGGCGATCACCTCGCGCGAGACGAGCGAATACTTCATGCCTTCGGTGCCCATGCCGATGCCGTCGGTGACCGTCGGCACGCCGAATACCTGCGGCATCGCGCCGGCGTCGCGCAGCGCGGCCATCGCGCGATCGACCAGCGGCTGAATGCCGGCGTTGCACGGATTCATCGTGCTGTGGCCGTTGGCCACGCCAACGATGGCCTTGTCGAAATCGGCATCGCCGAAGCCGACGGCACGCAGCATCGCGCGGTTGGGTGAGCGGGCGATGCCCTCGGTGATCAGGCGGGAGCGGCGGTTCTGCGGCACGCGGCAATCTCCATGCGAACGGCAAGCGGGAAGGTGTCAATGATACCGGCCGCCCGGTTTGTGATATATCGACCCCGATGCTCGTCCATCCTCAATTCGACCCGGTTGCGTTTCACGTGGGCCCGCTGGCGGTTCGCTGGTACGGGCTCATGTACCTCGCCGGATTCGTCCTCTTCGTCGTGCTCGGACGCCGCCGTGCGCGCGCCGAGATGCTCACCGGATGGCGGATGTCGGATGTCGACGACATGCTGTTCTTCGGCGTGTTCGGCGTGATCCTCGGTGGCCGCCTTGGCTATGTGCTGTTCTACAAGCCGCTCTATTACTTCGCGCACCCGCTCGAGATCTTCGAGGTGTGGCACGGCGGCATGAGCTTTCACGGCGGCTTCCTCGGCGTGCTGATCGCGCTGTGGTTCTTCGCCCGCCGGCGGAACAAGTCGCTGCTCGACGTCACCGATTTCGTGGCGCCGCTGTGCCCGCTGGGCCTCGCCGCGGGACGGCTCGGCAACTTCATCAATGGCGAGCTCGTCGGCCGGCCCACCGACGTTCCATGGGCCATGGTCTTCCCGCAGGTCGACCAGGTGCCGCGCCACCCGTCGCAGCTCTACGAATTCGGGCTCGAAGGCGTGCTGCTCTTCATCGTGCTGTGGATCTTCGCGTCGCGCCGGCGACCGCGCGGCGCAGTCTCCGGCCTGTTCCTCGTCGGCTACGGCACGTTCCGCTTCATCGCCGAGTTCACGCGCGAGCCCGACAATTTCCTGGGTTTCCTCGCCGGCGGCCTGACGATGGGGCAGTGGCTGTCCACGCCGATGATCGTGGTCGGCGCGCTGATGATGGTGTTCGCCTATCGGCGCGCGCGGAAGGACCAGCCGACGCTGCTGGACCGGATGAAGGGCTGACGCCGAAGTCGACGACGCCGAAGTCGATCGCCCGCCCCGTTCGCCAGGAAGCAGGGCGGAACGTCTAATCGATGCGCCGATAGTCGCCGTCGAGCGTGCGGTCAGTCCGGTATGGCGCGCGTCCTGCGGTGGCCGGTTGCGGGCCGCCGAACCCGCCACGCTGGTTGATCGGCAGCAGCAGCAGCAGCAATGCGAGCACGTCGCTCATCACGCCGGGCGCGATCAGCAGGACGCCGGCAAGGACACGCCGGCCGCTGTCGAGAAGGCCCCGCAAAAGCGCGTCGCGGCGAAACGCGCCCAGGGCGCGCGAGCGGAACTGCACCCGCTCGTTAGCGAGTACCCACAAACCTCCAATGGCCGACCCCGTCAGCCACATCCACATCGGCACGCCGGTCCAGCGGGCGAACCTTGCGGTGACCAGGAGGTCCACCAGCGGGAATATCAGTACAATGGCCAGCATAAGGAAACGCATTACGACTCCTTCTCGCGACGCGGCGATCCTCGTCGTCACTCATGCGCCCGACCGTGCCGTTGCGACGGAACTGGCGAACGCGCTGCTGAACGACCGGCTCGCGGCATGCGTGAACATCGGCGCTGCAGTGGACTCAATTTATCACTGGCGCGGAGGAATCGAAACGGCAACCGAGGTTCCGCTCGCCATCAAGACGCGTTCCGCGTTGTATTCCTACGTGGAGGACGCCATCCGGAAAATCCACCCCTATGACACGCCCGAGATCATCGCAATTCCCATCGTCGCCGGCGACGTGCGGTATCTCGGCTGGATCGCCGCCGAGACGACATCGGGCTGATCGGCGCGTGCGCTCGCTGTTGCCCTTGCTGGCGATCGTATTCGCGACGGCGCACGCCGAAGGCATCGCGTCGCTCGAACCGAAGCTCCTCCCGCCGGAACGCGCGTTTCACCTGTCTGCCCGCGCGCTCGATGCCAGCACGATCGAAGCGCGCTTCGACGTCGCCGACGGCTATTACCTTTACCGCGACAAGATGCAGTTCACCACCGACCCCGTTCCCGCCGCGAAGCTCGACCTGCCGCCCGGCAAGCCCAAGCACGATGCGTTTTTCGGCGACGTCGAAACATACCGCGGCGAAGTGGTGGTCCGCGTGCCGCTTGCCCAGGCGGCCGCCGGCAAGACGATCACGCTGCACGCGAACTCGCAAGGCTGCGCCGACGTCGGCGTCTGCTATCCGCCCAATGCGCAGCAGCTGACGCTTGCGATCCCGGCCGGCGGCAAGCCGGGCCCCTTCGTCGAGGCGGGACGCAAGGGACTGTTTCAGTGAGCGAGGCCCGGTCGCCTGGCGCGTCGAGCCCCGTGCCACCCCAGCGGCGTTCGCGCCGGCGGCTGCTGATCGCCGGTGCGGTCGCTGCCGCGGCGCTCGCCGTGGGCTCCGGCACCGCCTATTTCGTCCACGACGCAAAAGACGCCAGTCGCGACGGCTCGGCCGTGCTTGGCCTCGTGCTTCCCGATCTGCACGGACAGCAGCAGGCGCTTGCCCAGTGGCGCGGGAAGGTGCTCGTCGTGAATTTCTGGGCGACGTGGTGTGCGCCGTGCCGCGAGGAGATGCCCGAGTTCGTGGCGGTGCAGGCGCGCGATGGCCCGAAAGGCGTGCAATTCGTCGGCATCGCCGTCGATGATCCCGACAAAGTGCGCACATTTGCGCAGGAAGTGAAGCTCAACTATCCGGCGCTGATCGGCGGTTATGGCGCGATCGAGCTGTCGAAGACGCTCGGCAACGAGCTCGCCGCGCTGCCGTTCACGATCGTCGTCGACCGGCAGGGCCGCGTTGCGCATACCCAGCTCGGGCCGCTCAAACGGGCCACGCTCGACGGTCTCCTCGCCCGGCTGCTGCCGCAGGCGTGAGCCGCGGCGCGCCAAGGCGCGTCGCGCTAGCCGCTAATTGCAGCTAACTTCTGGACAACACCGCGTAACTGCGGCAAACTCACCGCTTCGTTCGCGCGGCCAGCGCATGAGGCAATGCCATGGATTTGCGCAAGCTCAAGACGTTGATCGACCTCGTCGAAACGTCCGGGATCGCCGAACTTGAGATCCAGGAAGGCGAAGAACGCGTGCGCATCACGCGTGCGGTGTTGCAGACGCCGCAACCGCTGATGTTTCATCCGCAGCACCAGCTCGCGATGCCGGCGCCCGTCCCCGTCGGCCCAGTCCCCGAAGCGCCGGTGGCACCCGCCGACGAAGGGCATACGGTCAAAAGCCCGATGGTCGGAACCTTCTATCGCTGCGCGTCACCCGGCGCGGCACCGTTCGTCGAGGTCGGCGATACGGTCGCGCAGGGCGATACGCTGTGCATCGTCGAAGCGATGAAGCTGATGAACGAAATCGAAGCCGACGCCAGCGGAACGATCAAGGCCATTCTCGTGGAGAACGGCCAGCCGGTCGAGTTCGGGCAGCCGCTCTTCGTGATCGTCTGAGGATGCAATCCCCGCGCCCGGTTGGGACGCATCCGCGCGACGGGATGGAATCACGCTGAAATGGCGGCACGCAGTCCCGACAAGCTTTTCGACAAGGTCCTCATCGCCAACCGGGGAGAAATCGCGCTGCGCATCCAGCGCGCCTGCCGCGAGCTCGGCATCAAGACGGTGGTCGTGCATTCCGAGGCCGACCGCGACGCCAAGTACGTGGCGCTCGCCGACGAATCGGTATGCATCGGGCCCCCGCCGTCGGCGCAAAGCTACCTGAACATCCCGGCGATCATCGCGGCCGCCGAAGTCACCGACGCGCAGGCAATCCATCCGGGCTACGGCTTCCTGTCCGAGAACGCCGATTTCGCCGAGAAAGTCGAGCGTTCGGGCTTCGTGTTCATCGGGCCGCGCCCCGACACCATCCGGCTGATGGGCGACAAGGTGAGCGCCAAGGTGGCGATGACCAAGGCCGGCGTGCCGTGCGTGCCCGGATCCGAAGGCGCGCTGCCCGACGATCCGAAGGAGATCGTGCGCATTGCGCGCGCCATCGGCTATCCGGTCATCATCAAGGCCGCAGGCGGGGGCGGCGGGCGCGGGATGCGCGTCGTGCACACCGAGGCCGCGCTGCTGCCTGCCGCCGCGCTCACGCGCACCGAAGCGCACGCGGCGTTCGGCAACGCCACCGTCTACATGGAGCGCTTTCTCGGCAATCCGCGCCACATCGAGATCCAGGTGCTGGCCGACGAATTCAAGAACGCGCTGTGCCTGTTCGAGCGCGACTGCTCGATGCAGCGGCGCCACCAGAAGATCATCGAGGAGGCGCCGGCGCCGGGCGTCAATGCGCGCGCGCTTGCGCGGATCACCGAGCGCGCCGCCGATGCCTGCCGCAAGCTCGGCTATCGCGGCGCCGGCACGTTCGAATTCCTGTATCAGGACGAGGAATTCTTCTTCATCGAGATGAACACGCGCGTGCAGGTCGAGCACCCGGTGACCGAGATGATCACCGGCATCGACATCGTGCAGGAGCAGCTGCGCATCGCCGCCGGCCAGAAGCTGCGCTTTCGCCAGCGCGACGTGCAGCGGCGCGGGCATGCGATCGAATGCCGGATCAACGCCGAGGACCCGTGGACCTTCGTGCCGTCGCCCGGACGCATCACCGCGTGGCACGCGCCGGGCGGCCCCGGCATTCGCGTCGATTCACACGCCTACCAGAATTATTTCGTCCCGCCGAACTACGATTCGATGATCGGCAAGGTCATCGCGTACGGCGAAACGCGCGAGCAGGCGATCGCGAGGATGCGTGTCGCGCTGTCGGAAATGGTCGTGGGCGGCATCCGCACCAACATCCCGCTGCACCAGGAGCTTCTGCTCGACGAGAAGTTCCTGCGCGGCGGCACGTCGATCCACTACCTGGAGGAGCGGCTCGCCAAGCGAAAGCAGGCGGCATGAGCTACGTCGTGTTACGGCTCGACGTCGATGCGGCGCACGCCGATCGGTGGTCCGATGCGCTGCTCGAAGCCGGCGCGCTGGCGGTCGACGCGGCCGATCCTCGTGCCGGTACCCCCGAGGAAAGCGCCATCTTCGACGAGCCCGCCGATGCGCCTCCCGGCTGGTGGCCGATCACGCGCCTGACCGCGCTCTGCTCGAGCGACTGCGACCCGCCGGCGTTGGCGGGCGCCGCCGCGCGTTCGGCCGCGCAGCCGTTGCCCGTATTCGAAACGCACAGACTGCCCGATCAGGACTGGGTCCGCGCAACGCAGGCGCAGTTCCAGCCGATGCGCATCAGCGACGATCTGTGGATCGTGCCCACGTGGTGCGAGCCGCCGCGACCCGACGCGATCAACATCCGGCTCGATCCGGGCCTCGCATTCGGCACCGGCGCGCATCCGACCACGCGCCTTTGCCTGCGCTGGCTCGCGGAGCAGGTTTCGCGCAACGATTCGGTGCTCGATTACGGCTGCGGCTCGGGCATCCTCGCGATCGCGGCGGCAAGGCTCGGCGCGGCGTGCGTCAGCGGCGCGGACATCGACGCGCAGGCGGTTCGGGCGAGCCTCGGCAATGCGCTCGCCAATGGCGTGCACGGCGAATTCAGGCACGTCGACGAGCTTGCGCCGCAGACATTCTCGATCGTGGTTGCGAACATCCTTGCGAATCCGTTGCGCGTTCTCGCCCCTGCACTCGCGTCGCGCGCGCGTGCGGGCGGGCGCATCGCCCTGTCGGGAATTCTCGCGTCGCAGGCGAGCGGCGTGGCCGACGCGTATGCGCGCTGGTTTGCGATGAGCGTGTGGCAACACGACGGCGACTGGGTGCTCCTGTCGGGAACGCGCAACGCGCACGCATGAACACCGACGCAAGCCCGCCGCCGCCAGCAATGACGCAAACGTTCACGCGCTGTCCGGGTTGCGCGACGGTGTTTCGCGTGAGTGCGGCGCAGCTCGCGCTGCGCGAGGGACAGGTGCGCTGCGGGCATTGCCGGGCCGTGTTCGACGCGAACGATCACCGCGTCGCGCTCGATGCATCGCGACACGACGACGACTATCACGACGAGCTCGCGGCGGGCCGCCCGACCGTGACGTTGCGCAGTGCCGAGGCGCTGCAACCGGTCGCGGCGAAGCCCGTGGCGCACGATGCGGCGGACACGCACGACGGCGACGCCCAGCGTGATGCCAGTACGGCCCCGGCAAGCGGCGCAGCCGCCGTCCCCGCGATCGCGGGCCACACGCCAACTGTCCCCGCGATCACGGGAGACGCGCCAATTGTCCCGGCGACGGCGGGCGACCCGGCAAGTATCGCTGCGACGACCGGCGAGTCGGCAAGTATCGCTGCGACCACCGGCGAAACCGTAAACGTCTCCGCCATGGCAGGCATGCAGGCGAGCCAGCCGGCGCCGGCGATCGATGCGGCGAAAGCGCCGATTGCGATCGAAGACGCGGGCCCGCGACCGCCACGCGGCGAGTGGAAGCCGCGCAGGTCGCTGCGCGAGCGTCCGGCACTGCTGTATGCCGGCGCCGTCGTTCTGCTGCTCGGGGCGCTCGGCGCACAGGCGCTGTTCGAGTATCGCGATGCGCTCGCCGCGCATGCACCGTTCACGCGCCCGATCCTCGCGGCTTTGTGCGCGCCGATCGGCTGCAGCGTGAGCCCGCTGCGCGATGCCGGCGCATTGTCGATCGATGCGTCGGACCTGCGCGCCGATCCCGCGCATCGGGGGCTGCTCGAGCTCAGCGCAACGATCCGCAATCGTGCGCCCTACCCGATCGCGTGGCCCTACCTCGAGCTCACGCTGACCGACCCGTCGGACCATGTCGTGGCGCGCCGCGCATTCGAGCCCGGCGATTACGCTGCAGCCGATATCAGGCAGGGTATCGCGGGCAACGGCGAGCAGGTCGTGACGCTTGTTCTGGACGCGAGTGCGACGTTGCAGGCCGGATACCGCCTCTATCTGTTCTATCCTTGAACCCGTGTTGCACCGTGCTGGGGCGCACGTTATAGTGTGCTGCCCCAAGTTGGTGCGTCCACGCCGCGGCCCGGTGCGAAGGGAATGGAAACGCTTTCGCATTCAATAACTTGCATCGCACGGCGCATGGCACGGAATTGGCTAATCATTCGCGTCCGCGAGCGCGCACAACCATCGCTTGCCGCACTCGATATCCCAGGAGAATTCGCATGAGCATGACCGCCGCCGACGTGTTGAAGATGATCAAGGACAAGGAGGTCAAGTTCGTCGACCTTCGCTTCACCGACACGCGTGGGAAGGAGCAGCACGTGTCCGTTCCGTCGAAGGCGTTCGACGCCGACAAGTTCGAGTCGGGCCATGCGTTCGACGGCTCGTCGATTGCCGGGTGGAAGGGCATCCAGGCGTCGGACATGCTGCTGATGCCCGATCCGGCAACTGCCAATCTCGATCCGTTCATGGACGAGCCGACGCTGCTGCTCACCTGCGACGTGATCGAGCCGTCGGACGGGAAAGGCTACGAACGCGACCCGCGCTCGCTCGCCAAGCGTGCCGAGGCCTACCTCAAGTCGACGGGCCTTGGCGACGTGTCGTATTTCGGCCCCGAGCCCGAGTTCTTCGTGTTCGACGCGGTCGAGTGGTCGGTCGACATGTCGGGCAGCTACTGCAAGGTGTTTTCGTCCGAGGCTTCGTGGTCGTCGGCCGATAAATTCGAAGGCGGCAACATGGGGCACCGGCCGTCGATCAAGGGCGGCTACTTCCCGGTGCCGCCGATCGACTCGCTGCAGGACATCCGCTCGGCGATCTGCATCGCGCTCGAGCAGATGGGTGTGCCGGTCGAGGTGCATCATCACGAGGTCGCGAACGCCGGGCAATGCGAGATCGGCACGAAGTTCGCCCCGCTCGTGCAGCGCGCCGACTGGCTGCAGATCCTGAAGTACTGCGTGCACAACACCGCGCATGCGTACGGCAAGACCGCCACCTTCATGCCGAAGCCGATCGTCGGCGACAACGGCTCGGGCATGCACGTGCATCAGTCGGTCTGGAAGGACGGCAAGAACCTGTTCGCCGGCGACGGCTATGCCGGCCTTTCCGATTTCGCGCTGCACTACATCGGCGGCATCATCAAGCACGCAAAGGCGCTGAACGCGATCACCAATCCCGGCACCAATTCGTACAAGCGCCTCGTGCCGGGCTTCGAGGCACCGATCAACCTCGCCTACTCGGCGCGGAACCGTTCGGCGGCGTGCCGCATTCCGTACGTCAGCAGCCCGAAGGGACGTCGCGTCGAGGTGCGCTTCCCCGATCCGACGTGCAATCCGTACCTCGCGTTCTCGGCGCTATTGATGGCGGGTCTCGACGGCGTGCAGAACCGCATCCATCCGGGCGACCCGATGGACAAGAACCTGTACGACCTGGCACCCGAGGAAGCGGCGAAGGTGCCGCATCCGTGCGCATCGCTCGACGAGGCGCTCGCAAGCCTCGACCGGGATCGCGAGTTCCTGACGCGCGGAGGCGTTTTCAGCGACGACACGCTCGATGCCTACATCGAGCTCAAGATGGAGGAAGTCACGCGCTTCCGCATGACGACGCATCCGCTCGAGTACGAGATGTACTACAGCCTCTGACGGGCGCCGCGGCCGGCCTCGCCCGCATGCGAGGCCGCCGCCCGCTTGGGATTCCCGGGTGGCTTCGATAAACTCCTGCGGATGACAAGACGTGATCCTTCATTCGCTTCCTGGTCCTGGCGCATCGCGACGATCGCCAGTATCGCGCTCGCCGCGGCCATCGCTGCACCGCCCGCACACGCCACGATCTGCAAGTACATCGATGCCGACGGCAACGTCGTCTATTCCAACGTCGCGCCCGGCAAGGGCCTGCGCAAGCTGTCCTGCGAAATCGCCGACGACGGCCCGGCGCGGCCGAATGGCAACGCGCGGGCAGCCGTCACGCCGTCGACTTTTCCGCGCGTCGAGCCCGAGACGCAGAAGAGCCGCGACGAGAAGCGGCGCAAGGTGCTCGACGACGAGCTGGCGAGCGAGCAGAAGCTGCTGGGCGAGGCGCGCGAGGCGTATGACAATGGCGCGCCGCCGCCCCTGCCCGGCGAGAAGGCCGACGCCGAGAAATACCGGCAGCGAATCGCGCGGCTGCGCCAGACGGTGGAGGTGCACCAGCGCAACGTCGAGGCCTTGCGCAAGGAAATCGCCACGATCCGCTGAAGGGCGCCGCGCATGACGGTGCACCGTCCCGCGCGGCTTCGTGTCATGCCGGCACCGCTTGCCGCGCCGCCGATCGGCGTGCCCGCACTCGAATGGCTCGCGACGGCGGTGCTGTTGCAGGACGACGAGCGGCGCCTCGTGTACGCGAACGCGGCGGCCGAGAACCTGTTCGAGCTGTCGCGGCGCACGCTCACCGGGCGCACGCTGTCCGAGCTGTTCGGTCCGTGCAGGGCACTCGAGGCCGCGATCGAGCGCGCCTGCGCGAGCGGGGCCTCGTACACCGAGCAGGAAGTGACGCTCACGCCGCCGGGTCGCAGCCCGCTGCACCTCGCGTGCACCGCGTCGCGTGTCGACGCGCCGGGCGTCGCATTGCTGCTCGAATTGCGGCCGATCGACCACGCGCTGCGCATCGCGCGCGAGGAGCGCCTCGCCGAGCAGCAGCAGGCAAATCGCGAGCTCATCCGCAGCCTCGCGCACGAGATCAAGAATCCGCTCGGCGGCATCCGCGGCGCGGCGCAGCTTCTCGAGCGTGAGCTCGACCGGCCCGCGCTGGCCGAGTACACGCAGGTGATCATTACCGAGGCCGACCGGCTGCGCTCGCTCGTCAATCGCCTGCTCGGACCGCACCGCGCACCGGCGTTTCGCCGCATCAACGTGCACGAGGTGCTGGTGCGGGCGAAGGGTGTCGTGCAGGCCGAGTTTCCGGCCATCCCGATCGTCTGCGACTTCGACAGCAGCCTGCCCGAGTTCGACGCCGATTACGAGCAGCTCATGCAGGCGGCGCTCAACATCGTGCGCAACGCGGCCCAGGCGCTGGCGGGCAGCACCACAGCTGCGCCGGTGATCCGCCTCGTCACGCGCGTCGCCCGCGGCGTGACGCTCGCAAGGCAGCGCCACCGGCTCGCCGTCGCCATGCACGTCGAGGACAACGGACCCGGCGTGCCCGACGCGATCCGCGATCGCATCTTCTTTCCGCTCGTGTCCGGGCGCGAGGGGGGGAGCGGCCTCGGACTGACGATCGCGCAGACGCTCGTCGCGCAGCACGGCGGCACGATCGAATGCACCAGCACACCGGGACGCACGCGGTTCTCGGTGCTGTTGCCGATCGTCGCAACGCCGGCGGGAGGCATGGCGTGACCGGGGACGCCGCGAGCGTCGGCGGGCAAGCGGGCGTCGGCGCCCCGCTTCCGGGTGCGACGCTGCGCGACGCGGCGACGCACGCGCAAGCAGGCATGGTGTGGATCGTCGACGACGACCGGTCGATCCGCTGGGTGCTCGAGAAGGCGCTGGCGCGCGAAGCGATTGCGCACCGCACGTTCGCGTCCGCCTATGAGGTGCGGCAGGCGCTGGCGATCAGCGAGCCGCAAGTGCTGATCTGCGACATCCGCATGCCCGGGGAATCGGGGCTCGCACTGCTCGCCGAAGTGAAGGAGCGGCATCCGCAGATCCCGATCATCATCATGACCGCCTATTCGGATCTCGATAGTGCGGTGGCTGCATTCCAGGGCGGTGCGTTCGAATACCTGCCGAAGCCCTTCGACGTCGACCACGCTCTTGCGCTCATCCGGCGCGCCGCGGCCGAGGCGCGCCACGCGCCGGCCGCCACGCCACTCGCCGCCGACGCGACCGAGATTCTCGGCCAGGCGCCGGCGATGCAGGAAGTGTTTCGCGCCATCGGCCGCCTGTCGCAATCGACGGCGACCGTGCTCATCACCGGCGAATCGGGCACCGGCAAGGAGCTCGTCGCCCGCGCGCTGCACCGTCACAGTCCGCGCGCCGCGGGACCGTTCGTCGCGATCAACACGGCGGCGATTCCGAAGGACCTGCTCGAGTCGGAGCTGTTCGGTCACGAGCGCGGCGCGTTCACCGGCGCGCAGGGCACGCGCCGGGGCCGCTTCGAGCAGGCGGAGGGCGGAACGCTCTTTCTCGACGAGATCGGCGACATGCCGCTCGACCTGCAGGTGCGGCTGCTGCGCGTGCTTGCCGACGGCGAGTATTACCGTGTGGGCGGGCACGCGGTGCAGCGGGCGACCGTGCGCATCATCGCGGCGACGCATCGCGATCTCGACGAGCGCGTGCGGCACGGCACGTTTCGCGAGGACCTGCTGCACCGTCTCAACGTCGTGAGACTGCGCTTGCCGCCCTTGCGTGAGCGTCCCGGCGACATCGCGCCGCTCGCGCGCCATTTCCTGCGCAAGAGCGCCGGCGAGCTCGCGGTCGAGCCGAAGGTGATGTCCAGCGCCGCCATGGACGCGCTGGCCGCGTTCGCATTCCCCGGCAACGTGCGCCAGCTCGAGAACATCTGCCATTGGCTGACCGTGATGGCGCCGGGGCAGCGCGTCGAGCCCGCCGACCTGCCGATCGAAATCCGCAACGGAGCGCGTGCCGCCGCCGAGCAGGACAGCGGCTGGATCGATGCGCTCGATGCCGAACTCGGGCGCGCGCTTGCCCACGGCGAGCCGGCGGTCGGCGATCGACTGCAGCGTGATTTCGAGCGCGCGCTCATCCGCCGTTCGCTCGCGTTCACCGGCGGCCACCGGATGGAGGCGGCCGCGCGGCTCGGCTGGGGCCGCAACACATTGACGCGCAAGATCCAGGAGCTCGGGCTCGAGACCGAGTTGCGCAAAGGTGCTGGCCCGCGGCGCTGAGCGGGTCCTACCGGTCGGCGTCGGGCATCGGTGTGGCGAGCGGAGCGAGCATCGCGCGCTCGACCATTTCCTCGATCACGACGTCGGGTCTTTCGCGCAGGATGAACGCGGGGTCGAGCCGCTGGCTCGACACGTACACGACGTGGCTGAAATTCTCGGAGAGCAGCGGAATCAGCGGGATCGCCATCGAGTCGCGATAGACCACGGCGCGTGGCAGGCCGGGCCGGTTGCACTCGTACCACTCGTAGCCCAGGTCCTTGCCGGCGTCGGTGCGCTTGCCGCAGCGCGCATCGGCGGCCGCGAGGATCTTCCATAGCGGCGCGTAGTCGGGCTCGGGAAAGCGATCGACGTCACCCGTCATGCGCGCAAGGTCGCCGTGATAGACGTCGACGCCCGGAACGTACGGCGGCATCGTCACGTCGGCGGCCGCGGGTAATCGCGGCGCGACGACGTCGCCGACGCTGCGCATCAGCTCGCCGTAGGCGATGCGGGCACCGATCGAGTTCCAATGCGAGTCGGTTGCGTAATAGACACGCGAACGGGATTTCGCGGCGATCAGCGCCGGGCGCAAGTCGACGAAATGCAGCGCGCCGTCGGCGCGAATCATCGCGGTCAGGCGGTCGAGCGGCGAGTGCTGCGCGGCTCGCGTTGCCCAGTGCGGAAGATGCTCGGGATAGATCGTCGCCTTGTCGGGCGCGACCGTCACGACGTAACCGATGCCGTGCGCGGCCAGAAAGCGCTCGCGCCGCCGCAACTCGTCGACGATGCGCTGCAACTCCGCGTCGGCGACGGGCTGCGTGCCGCGGTAGTAGCGATCGAACGCGCGGCCGTCCTCGCCCTTGAAGAACAGCCAGCCGTCGTTGCCGATCAGCACGTTCGGCGCGGGCGACACGCCGAATACGCGCACGAGCACGCGGTTGTGGAGTCGCAGCAGCAGTTCGCGGCCACCGAAGCGATCGGCGAACGCACGCTCGAACGCCGTGACGAATCCGCGATTCAGTGACCATGCCGGCCAGGGCGCGAGCGGGCGATTCTCGGCGTCGAGCGTTGCGCTCGCCTGCGGCCGGAAGGCGCCGATGCCCATCGCCGTGATCGCGACGACGAAGAGCACATAGGCGGCGACGTCGCGGCGCCGATGCCTGGAGGGTGCCGACGGCGGCACCCGCGGAAGCGCCAGCGGATCGGCCGGCGTCATCAGAATCGAAAGTAGATGAACGGGTTGTACGTGCCGGCGGCCAGCATCGCCGACGCGGCGACGAACACCAGCGCGATCCACGCGCCGTCGGCGGTGACGACGAGCGCTTCGGCGCGCCGCCATTGCATCGCGCGCTCGCGCCAGGCGGCGATGCGCGCCGCAGCGGGGGTCGCGAAAACGACGGCGGCCGCCAGCGTCACCAGCAGCAACGCGTTGACGTATTCGCCGATCGGATGCAGCGCCGGATCGGCCGGCGAAAATCCGCCGAGGGCGCGGTAGTAGTCGAGCGCGTGCGTGAGGCTGTCGCAGCGGAACAGGACCCAGCCGCCCATCACCGCAACGAGCGTATACGCGTGCGCCGCCACGCGGTGCCGCTCGAGGACGCGCGCGAGTCCGGCACGCTCGGCGATCAGGAACACGCCGTGCCATGCGCCCCACAGCACGAACGGCCAGCTTGCGCCGTGCCACAGGCCGCACAGCAGGAACACGATGACCAGGTTCGCGTACGCGCGGGCGGTGCAGGCGCGGTTGCCTCCGAGCGGCACGTAGACGTAGTCACGGAACCAGTTCGACAGCGAAATGTGCCAGCGCCGCCAGAACTCGCGAATGCTGCGGGCGATGTACGGATAGTTGAAGTTCTCGAGGATGCGAAAGCCGAACATGCGCATGAGCCCGATCGCCATGTCCGAATAGCCGGAGAAGTCGAAGTAGATCTGCAGCGTGTAGCAGGCGATGCCGAGCCATGCGAGCGGCGCCGCGAGCCCGGAGCCCGGTAGCGCGAAGATCGCGTCAGCCGTCGCGCCGAGCGTGTTGGCGATGAGCAGCTTCTTCCCGAGCCCGAGCACGAAGCGGCGCACGCCATAGGCGAACTCCGACACGCTCGCGTCGCGCGCGACGAGCTGCGCGGCGATGTCGCGGTAACGGATGATCGGCCCGGCGATGAGCTGCGGGAACAGCAGGATGTACAGCGCGAATTCGCGGACGCTCTGCTGCGGGCTCGCCGTGCGCTTGTAGACGTCGACGACGTACGAGATCGCGTGGAACGTGAAGAAGGAAATGCCGAGCGGCAGCGGTATCGCGCGCAGCGCAACCGGCGACAGCCCGAAGACCGGCGCGATCGCGTCGACGTTGGCGACGGCGAAGTTCGCGTATTTGAAGATCGCGAGCGCGGCGAGATTTCCGGCAACCGCGGCCGCGAGCCTGCGCTTGCGCACCCAGGGCTCGGCCGAGCCCGCGATGCGCAGGCCCATCCACCAGTTGAACGCAACGGACCCGAGCACGAGCGGCACGTAGCGCGCTTCGCCCCAGGCGTAGAACGCGACGCTTGCGACGAGCAGGACCGCGTTGCGAACGCGGCGCGGGACGGCGAAATACGCGGCGATCGTCGCCGGCAGGAACAGGAACAGGAACAGCGGCGATGCGAAGACCAATTACTTCGGATAGCCCTGACCGGGTGCCGGGGGTGCCGCTTCGCCGGCTGCCACCGGTGCAGCGGCATCGCCCGGGACCGTACGGGCCGCTGCAGCGGCCTTCGCGGGCACCGGCGCGCGGCGCGCCGCGGGGGCGGTTCGCGGGTACCCGGCATCGTCGAGCCCCGCCTGCCACAGCGTCTCGTTGTAGCCCTGCAGCACCTGCTTGTCGCCGATCGTGAGCACCGGCGCGGTCTGCTTGCCGGTCAGCGCCTTCAATCGCGCCGCGCCTTTTTCCTCGCTGACGATCACCGTGTCGAACGGGATCCCGCGCTTGACCAGCAGCGCCTGCGCATCCCGGCAGATATCGCAATCGAACGTGTACAGCGTCACCGGAAAGTGCTCGGCGGCTTCGCGTGCCTGCAGCGGAAGCGGATCGGTTTCGATCACGTTCTGCGGCAGCTGCTTCGTCTGCGCGTCTTTCGCGCTGGCCGGCGGCGGTTGGTCGGAATACACGACGCGCCCGCTCGGGTCGACGTAGCGGTACAGCGTTTGCGCGAGCGCGCCGCTCGCGACGGCGGCGATGACGACGGCGGACAGGACGATCGGGCTTCGAGCCATGGTGGGACGGGGAGCGCTCAGGACGCGACCATTCCATTATGGCGCAGAAGCGCGTCGAGCGAAGGGGGGCGGCCGCGGAAGGCGACGAACGACTCGAGCGCCGTGCGGCTGCCGCCACGCGCGAGCACTTCGTCCCGAAAGCGCGCGCCGACCTGCGGCGACAGAACGCCGGCCTCCTCGAACAGGCTGAATGCGTCGGCCGACAGCACCTCGGCCCATTTGTAGCTGTAGTAGCCCGCCGCGTACCCGCCCGCGAACACGTGCCCGAACGCGTGCATGACGCGGTCGTACGGCGGTTTCGGGACGACCGCAACTTCGCGGCGCACCGCGTCGAGTACCGCCTCGGCACTGGGGTAGCCGCCCCCGGCACCCGGCACATACGCGGTGTGAAGCAGCATGTCGAACATCGCGAGCTCCACCTGGCGCAGCATCGCCATGCCGCTGCCGTAGTTGCGCGCCGCGAGCATGCGCCCGAAGAGCTCGCGCGGCAGCGGCGCGCCGGTCTTCGCATGTGCCGTCATGTGCGAAAGCACGTCCCACTGCCAGCAATAGTTCTCCATGAACTGGCTCGGCAGCTCGACCGCGTCCCATTCGACGCCCTGCAATCCCGAAACGCCGGCAACGTCGACACGCGTCAGCAGCTGGTGCAGGCCGTGGCCGAACTCGTGGAAGAGCGTCGTCACGTCGTCGTGGGTGAAATACGCGGGAGCACCGTTGAGCGGGCCGGGGAAGTTGCAGGTGAGATACGCGACGGGATGCTGCAGCCGGTCGTGCGCATGCCGGCGGTTGATCGCATCGTCCATCCAGGCGCCACTCTGCTTGCCCTCGCGCGCATAGAGGTCGAGATAGAACTGTCCCACGAGGCCGGCGCTCGCGTCGTCGATATCGAAGAAGCGCACGCTCGGGTGCCATACCGGTGCGCTGGCCGGGCGCACGGTAACACCGTAGAGGGTCTCGACGACCCGGAACAGCCCGGCGAGCACGCGATCCTCGGGGAAGTATTCCTTCACCTCCTGTTCCGTATACGCGAAGCGTTGTGCCTTGAGCTTTTCGGCAACGTAAGGAAGGTCGAACGCCTCGCAGTCGCCGATGCCGAGCGCGTCGCGCGCGAACGTGCGCAGCTCGTCGTATTCGCGCTGCGCGAACGGGCGCGCGCGCCGTGCGAGATCGCGCAGGAACGCAAGCACCTCCGCGGGCGTTTGCGCCATTTTCGCGACGAGCGAGAGCTCGGCGAAATTGTCGTAACCGAGCAGAGTGGCTTCCTCGCGCCGCAGCGCGAGAATGCGCCGGATGACGGCCGTGTTGTCCCAGGCAGGCGACGCGCCCAGGTCGGACGCGAGCGTGGCCGATGCGCGATGCATCGTCGCGCGAAGGCGCCGGTCGTCGGCATATCGCATCACCGGCGTGTAGCACGGATGGCGCAGCGTCAGCTTGTAGCCGGCGCGGCCCTCGGCCTCGGCATCGTCGCGCGCGGCGGTAACGACGTCGGCCGGAACGCCGGCCAGATCCGAGGCATGATCGACGTAATGCGCCCACGCGTTTTCGCTGTCGAGCACGTTGTCGTCGAACTTCGCCGACAGCGTTGCGAGATCCTCCTGCACACGCTTGAACCGCGCCTTGTCCCCGTCGGCAAGCTCGGCACCGCCGAGGCGAAAATCGCGCAGCGCGTTGTCGACGACCTTGCGTTGCGCGGCGTCCAGCATTGCGAACGCGGGCGAAGCGGCAAGGTCGCGAAAGCGCGCGAACCAGCGCGCGTCCTGCGCGATGTCCGCGTAGAACGCGGTGACCTTCGGGAGCGCCGCGTTGTACGCGTCGCGCATTGCCGGCGTGCTGACGACCGCATTCAAATGGCCGACCGCACCCCAGGCGCGGTCGAGCTGATCGAAGATCGTCTCCGTCGGCTCGACGACGTTTGCCCATGTCGCGGTACGGGTGTCGCCCGCGACGGCGTCGACAGCATCGCGAGCCGCGTGGAGCAAGGCGTCGATGGCGGGCGCCACGTGCTGCGCACGGATCAGGTCGAAGCGCGGGAGCCCGGAAAAATCGAGCAGCGGATTCGCGTTGTCGTTCATGGCGGCCCTATGCGTTTCAGCGCAGCGCGGCGTCGACGGCCGCGAGGTCGGCCGGCGTGCCGACATTGGCCCATGGGCCATCGTAGCGCTCGCCCGAGACGATGCCCCGGCCGATCCAGTCGCGATAGAGCGGAAGCATTTTGAGCTTGACCCCGCGCGGAAGGTCGCGAAAGAGCGCCGTGTCGTAAACGCCGATGTTGCCGAACGTCAGCCGCTCGGCGCCGTCGAGTTCCACGTGTTCACCGGCAAGTGCGAAATCGCCTGCGGCGTGCCACGGTGGATTGGGCACCATGACGAGATGCACGCGCGACGACCCGTCGGGCGCGTCGCGCATCGCCGCGATGCGCGCGTGCAGCGCCGCGTAGTCGAAGCGGGTGACGATGTCGGACGAGACGATCAGCGCGGGGCCGGGCGCAATGAGATCGATGGCCGTGGCGACGCCGCCGGCCGTTTCGAGCGGCTCCGCCTCGCGCGACCAGCGCAGGCGCACGCCGAGCGCGCTGCCGTCGCCGAGCGCATCGATCAGGTCCCGGCCGCGATGGGCGACGTTGATGACGATGTCGCGAAAGCCGGCGCGCGCAAGCGCTTCGATCTGCCAGACGATGAGCGGCTTGCCGCCGGCGCGAAGCAGCGGCTTCGGCGTCGCGTCGGACAGCGGCCGCATCCGCTCGCCCCGCCCGGCGGCGAGGATCATCGCGCCTGCGAACTGCGGCTTCACGACAGCGACACGTAGCCGGGCGCGCGGTTCTCGAGCGCGTCGAGGAGCGCGAGCAACGGCTCGAGGTCGCGGTAGCGTCCGGCGGCGCGGCGCAGATAGCGCATCACGCGCGGCATGTCGTCCGTGTACCCGGCCTTGCCGTCGCGGTGCTTGAGCCGCGCGAAGATGCCCAGCACCTTCAACTGCCGCTGCACGCCCATCCACTCGAAATCGCGCCAGAAGGCCGCGAAGTCGGTGCTGACCGGCAGTCCGGCCTTGCGTGCCCGTTCCCAGTAGCGGATCGCCCAGTCGAGCTCCTGCCCCTCGCTCCATTCGACGTACGCGTCGCGCAGAAGCGAGACGAGGTCGTAGGTGATCGGGCCGTGCACGGCGTCCTGGAAATCGAGCACCCCAGGGTTCGGCGCGGTGACCATCAGGTTGCGCGAATGGTAGTCGCGATGCACGAACACGCGCGGCTGCGCCAGGTTGTTCGCGACCAGCACGTCGAAGATGCGCTCCAGCGACGCGCGTTCGGCTGCATCGAGCGTCCGCTGCAGATGACGCGCGACGTACCAGTCGGGAAAGAGTGCAAGCTCCCGCCGCAGAAGTGCATCGTCGTAGGGCGGCAGGTCGTCCTCGCAGCGCATCCGCTGCATCAGCACGAGCGTGTCGAGCGCGTCGGCGTACAGGTGCGCCGCGTTGTCCTCGCCGAGGACCGACGCATACGTTGTGCGGCCGAGATCGCTCATCAGCAGATAGCCGTCGGCGACGTTCGCGGCTTCGATGCGTGGAACGTTGATGCCGCCGTCGCGCATCAGCCGCGCGACATGCACGTAGGGCCGACAATCCTCGTTCGGCGGCGGCGCATCCATCGCGATCAGCGTCATGGCTCCTGCCGCCTCGCGCCACGGCGCCGCGAGCGTCACGCGGAAATAGCGCCGAAAGCTCGCGTCGGCCGACGCAGGCGCGATTGCAGCGACGGGCGGCGCCACCATCGACAGCCACTGCGCAAGCGCGACCGCGCGCGCATCGGGCATGCGTGAAATCGGGTCCGGCGTGGTCACCTGCGGCATCGCGAGTCGGAATCTGAATGGCGAAACGGCTAGAATGCGCAAATTTTAGCAATCCCGCGTTGCCATTGCCTTCCACTCGATGAAGCTTCGTGCCGGCCGGATCGTCGCGTGGGTCGCGTTCACCTGTGCGTTATGCGCGCAGACGGCGAATGCGCAGCCGCTGTCGCTCAAGCTGTCGCGCGAGATCGAAGCGACGGCGCCTGCGCCGGCGACGATCACGCCGGGCACGATCGTCACGCAGGTACCGACGCCTAGCGCAGGTGGCCAGGAAGTGCGCGGCGCGCTGTTCCTTCGCGCGGACCGCCTGGAGGGCGACAACAAGCGGATCACCGCGACGGGCAATGTGGAGCTGCGCAGCCGCCGCGAGACGGTGCTGGCCGATCGCCTGTCGTACGACGTCGACAGCCAGACGATCTTCGGTGACGGCCACGTCGTGCTGCGGCGCAATTTTGACTGGATCACGGGTCCCGAGCTCCAGTACAAGCGCGACACCGAGGTCGGGTTCTTCAAAAAGCCGCGCTTCTTCCTCGCCGAGACCGATGGTCACGGCGATGCTTCCGAAATCCGCTTCACCGGGCCGAACCATTACGAGGCGAGCGATGCGAGCTACACGACCTGCATCGCGACCGATCCCGACTGGTATCTGCGTGGCGACGAGCTCGAGGTCGACAACCTGCGCAAGGTCGGGACGGCCCGCCGTGTGTCGGTGCATTTTCTCGGCGCGCCCGTCCTCTATGCGCCGTGGCTGCAGTTTCCGCTGTCGAACGAGCGCAAGTCAGGCTTCCTGACGCCGACGCTCGGCTCGACCGGCGTGCGCGGTTTCGAGGTGACGACGCCGTATTACCTCAACCTGGCACCGAACTACGACGCGACGATCACGCCGCGCCTCATGACGAAGCGCGGCCTCATGCTGGGCACGCAATTCCGCTATCTGCTGGGCGATGCGACCGCGCCGCTCGGAACGGCGAACGGCGAAATGAACGCGGAGATCCTGACCAACGACCGCCAGACCGGCGAGCGGCGCTACGCGCTTGCCTGGGCCCACAACGAGCAGTTCGCCCCATGGCTCTACGGCTACTGGAACGTCAACCGCGTATCGGACGACAAGTACTTTGCCGATTTCGCCGATCGCATTGCGATCACGTCGCAGAAGACGCTGCCGCGCGAAGGCGGGCTCGTCGCGACGTCGGGGCCGTGGACCGTCAGCGCGCGCGTGCAGAGCTTCCAGACGCTGCAGGATCCGAACGCGCCGGTCGTTCCGCCGTACAACCGCGTGCCGCAGATCCTCGCGTCGCTGCGCGACACCGATTGGCTCGGCCTCACGTGGAGCGGCACCGGCGAATACGCGCGGTTTGCGCAGGAGGCGCTCGTGCCGACCGGCGAGCGGGTCGTCGCGTATCCGACCGTGGCGTGGATGCGGCAGGGGTCGGCGTGGTTCTTCAACGCCCGCGGCGGCGTGCACATGCGCGAATACCTGCTCGACCAGACGACCGCCGCACTGCCCGATCGTCATCCGAGCTATGCGATTCCGATCGCGAGCGTCGACACGGGGCTCGTGTTCGAGCGTGACCTCGACGTGCTCAAGACGCCGCTGACGCAGACGCTCGAGCCGCGCGCGTTCTACGTCTACATTCCCTATCGCCGGCAGTCCAACGCCCCCGTGTTCGACACGGCGCTCGACGATTTCAACTTCTCGCAGCTCTTCGCCGAGAACCGCTATATCGGCAACGACCGCATCGGCGACGCCAACCAGCTGACGCTGGCCCTCACGTCGCGCTTTCTCGACCGCGACACGGGGGCCGAGCGGCTGCGCCTCGCCGTTGGCCAGCGCTTCTATTTCGAGGACCAGAAGGTCAGCCTGAACGAGCCGCTGCGCTCGGCGTCGTCCTCCGATTTCCTCGTGTCCGCCGAGGGCCGGCTTTCGAACGCCTGGTCGCTCACGAGCCTGCTGCAATACAACTTCGACGCGCACGAGGTCGAGCGGCTCAACGCAGGCGTGCGCTATACGCCGACCGCCGGCAGCGTGCTGAACGCGACGTGGCGCTACACGCGCTCGATCGTCGATCCCACCGGCGCCATCGGCGAAATCAGGCAGGTCGACCTGTCGGGCCAATGGCCGGTGGGCGGGCGCTGGAACCTGATCGGGCGCTGGAATTACTCGTTCACCGACCGCAAGACGCTGGAGGCCGTGGCGGGCATCGAGTACAATGCCGACTGCTGGGTGCTGCGCGTCGTCGGCCAGCGGCTCACCACCACGACCCAGCAGGCGACGACGTCGGTGTTCGTCCAGCTCGAGCTCAACGGGCTCGCGCGCGTCGGAACGAGCCCGCTCGAGCTCCTGCGGCGCAGCGTACCGGGCTACGTGCCCACCAACGACCCGTCGCTGCGCGAACGCGACCGTCGCCTCGAAGCGCTCCCCGAATTCTGAAAGGCACTCCACCCATGGCCGCTCGCCGTTCATGTGACCACGCATCTCGTCGTCCTCTCCTCCTGCAGTGGACGCTGCTGCTGCTCGTGCTCGTCGCGGCGCTCGTGTCGATGTCGCCGCGCGCGCATGCGGCGGCGAATCCGGTGCCGCTCGACCGCGTGCTCGTGATCGTCAATGACGAGGCGATCACGCAGTGGGACATGAGCGAGCAGCGGCGCATCCTGCTGTCGCAGATGCAGGCGTCGAAAATCACGCCGCCACCGAACGACGTGCTCGACAAGCAGGTGCTCGAGCGGCTGATCGTCGAGCGGGCGGTGCTGCAGTACGCGAAGGAAACCGGCATCCGCATCGACGACACCACCGTCGAGCGCACGATCCTGCGCGTGGCCGAGGAGAACAAGCTCTCGCCCGACGAGTTCCGCAAGGTGCTCCAGCGCGAAGGCATTCCGTACGCGAACTATCGCGAAGACATCCGCCGCCAGATCACGATCCAGCGCGTGCGCGATCGCGAGGTCGACAGCAAGGTCACCGTGTCGGATGCCGAGGTCGACAACTACCTCGCGACCGTCGCGGCGCAGGCGGGCGGCGAGGACGAATACCTGCTGTCGCACATCTACATCAGCGTGGCCGAGCAGGCGTCGCCCACCGCGGTGGAGGAGAGCCGCAAGCGTGCCGAGCAGGCGCTTGCCGAAGTGCGCGCGGGCAAGGATTTCGGGCAGGTCGCGGCGTCGTACTCGAACGCGCCCGATGCGACGTCCGGCGGCAACCTCGGCTGGCGCACGCGCGCACGGCTGCCGTCGGTATTCGCGGACATCGTGCAGAAGATGAAGCCCGGCGAAGTGTCGGCCGTGCTGCGCAGCGCGAGCGGGTTCCACGTGGTGAAGCTCGTCGAGGAGCGCAACCGCAACCAGCCGACCGTCGTCGACCAGACGCACGCACGCCACATCCTGATCAAGGTCAACGAGCAGACGTCCGAATCCGACGCGAAGGCCAAGATCGACCGGCTGCGCGAGCGGCTGGTTGCCGGCGCCAGTTTCGAGGAGCTCGCGCGGGCCAATTCCGAAGACACGTCGAACGCCCGGGGCGGCGATCTCGGCTGGCTCTCGGCGGGTGACACGGTGCCCGACTTCGAGCACGCGATGGACAGGCTCGCGGTGAACGAGATTTCACAGCCGGTGCGCACGCCGTTCGGCTGGCACCTGATCCAGGTGCTCGAGCGGCGCAAGCAGGACGTCACGCAGCAGCGGCGCCGCGACGAGGCGCGCAAGGCGATCCGCCAGCGCAAGAGCGACGAGCAGTTCGAGGAGTTCGTCCGGCAGTTGCGCGATCGCACGTACGTCGAGTACAAGACCGACGACCGGTAGCGCGGCAACGCCGCGCCGCGCCTTTTCGGCCGCATCGCAGGAGGCAACGATGTCCAGGACTACCGCGTTGGTACCGGTGCTGGTTGCGCTGTGCATCTTTTGCGGCCTCGCGCGCGCCGACACGAAGGAACTGCGGATCGCGCAGCAGTACGGGTTCAGCTACCTGCAGCTCATGTACATGCAGCACGATGGGCTGATCGAGAAGCATGCGAAGGCGGCCGGGCTCGGCGAGGTGAAAGTGACGTGGGCGAAATTCGCCGCCGGCAACGTGATGAACGATGCGCTGCTTTCGGGCTCGCTCGACATCGCCTCCGGCGGACTGGCGCCGCCGATCATCCTGTGGGACAAGACCCGCGGCGGTCTCGATGTGCGGATGATCGCCGCCATGGTCACCGCGCCGCTCTACCTCAACACGACGAACCCGCGCATCCACTCGCTGCGCGATTTCACGTCGTCCGACCGCATTGCGCTGCCTGCCGTGAAGGTTTCGAACCAGGCGACGATCCTCGCCATGGCGGCGGCGCAGCAGCTGGGGAAGGACAAGGCGGATTCGCTCAACCCGCTGACCGTCGCGATGAGCCACCCCGACGGCGTCGCCGCGCTGCGCAACGGCGCTGTCGATGCGCACTTCACCGCGCCGCCGTTCCAGCAGATCGAACTTGCCGATCCGCACGTGCATCGCGTGCTGTCGTCGTACGACGTGATGAAGGGCCCGCTGACCTTCACCGTGCTGTGGACGACGTCGCGGTTTCGCAACGAGAACCCGAAGCTCTATGCGGCGTTCGTCGACGCGCTCGACGAGGCGACGCGCATGATCAACGCCGACAAGCGTGCAGCCGCCCGGCTGTACGTCACCGCCGCGAACAGCCGCGAGCCGGTGGACGACGTGTACCGGATGGTGTCCGATCCCGAGGTCGAATTCACGCTCACGCCACGCCAGATCGGCAATTACGCGCAGTTCATGTACGACGACGGATTGATCAGGAACCGGCCGGCGTCCTGGAAGGATCTCTTCTTCGACAACGTCCACGCGCTTCCCGGCAGCTGAATCGCGCGGCCGGCGGGTCGTCACGCGTTGCGCAGTATTGCCACGCGCGCCAGCCTGAATTGCGCGCGCGGCGCGACGCGCAGCGTCATGCGGAGCTGATCGATCGTGTCGTCGCGCGCCATGGGCGGGATTGCAACCACGCGCCCGGCCGCGGTGCAGCCGGGAAGATCCGCGCGCGCCTGCGTGAGCCGCCGCCATCGGGCACCGCGCATTGCGCGCGCATCGAAGCGTATCGCCTCGATGCGCAGATCGCCGGGCAACCCGACGACGACCGCCTCGATGTCGCGCCACCGCAGCGCCACTTCGGGCGGTGAGACGAGCGTCACACGGCCGCGGGGATCGGCGGTCAGCTCGAGGCCGCCGCGCAGCGCCCGCATCGATCCCGCATCCAGCGTCCATCCGTCGTCGTCTGCATGCGCCGGCGTCCCGAACGTCCACAGCCTGCTTCCCGGCGGAAGTCCTGAGCGGTCGAGCAGGAAATCGCAGGCGGCTTCCTCGAGCGGCGTGTTGCGCCACGCGGTGAAGGTCGCGTAGTCGGCCGCCTGGGCCTGCGCGCCGTTCGAGCCGTTCCACGCCATCGGCGAGACGAAGCGCGCGCCGGCGTTCCACAGCTCGCGCAGCGCGCGATACGCGCTCGCGTAACCGGGTTGTCGCTCGGGATGGCGAAAGTCGGCGGTGTTGAACTCGACGATGCCGAAATCCGGATCGATCGATGCAAGGGTGGCGTAGAGCGAGCGGCCGTTTTCCATCGGAACGTCATTGGTCGCTGCCGCACCGTACACGATCGCGCCCAGGTGCCCGTCGCGCGGCTTGCTCCCTTCGATGCAGACGCCGCCCGAATCGAAGTTGCGCGGCGCGCTCGATTCGCGCAGCGCGAGCGGCATGAAGCCCCCCGGCGGCGCATCGAGGTCCGACGGTGCGTCGAGTCCCTGCGACGACCAGATGCGATCGCGCGGAATGCCGGCATCGCAGACCCACTGCGCGAGCTCGTCGTAATGAAGGCGCACGAGATGACGCCGGAACACTTCCCACTCGGCCACCCACGCGTCCTTCCAGTGCGGATGGTCCGTCCCGTGCACGAACGTGCGCGGTGGATCGACGGTGTCGAAGCTCGCGAAGCGCCGTTGCGCAAGCGCACACACGTCGTCGAGCGTCAGCGGACGCTGCCGCCGGTAGCGCGAAAGATCGGGCACATCCGCTTCGCACGCGCCGGCATACGGTCCCGAGGCCGCAAGCCAATGGCGGAACTGGCGCAGCGTGCCGGGGTTGTAGTCGTACCACTGCGACCCGCTGAAGAACGGGTTGATGTAGACGTCCGGATCGAGATTGACGCCTATGACGAGGTCGGGGTGCGCGCGCATGAATCCGGCGAGGTGCGACGCGGCCGCCTGCAGGTTGCGCCGCTTGTAATGGCGCACCGGGTGCGCGTACACGTTGAGGGTGAGCGCGCGCGCGAGCTCGGGCGCTTTCTGCGAGCCCGGCAGATGCGACAGGTGGTCGTCCGGCATCACTTCGTTGCGCTCGTTCCACTGGCAGTTCGCAACGTCCTCCTCCAGCCGGTCGTTCACGTCCCACGCCGGACACGTTCCCGACGCATCGGCCCAGATGCCGCCGTTCAGCGTAACGAGCACCGGCAGCCGATGCCGCGCCGCATGCGCCAGCACCGGTTCGAGCGCGTCGTCGGCCACCGCACGCGCGCCATTGCGCCGGCGCTCGTCGAAGTCCGGATCGAACCGATAGTCGCCCCCCGCGCCCGTCGTCGTGCGCAAATACAGGATCGGCACGCGCATGCCGATCTTCGTCGTCGGCGACAGATACGCCGCGTAGGCCTGCTCGAGCCCGTTCGCCCCGCCCGCGGACACGCCCGATGTCGCCGGAAGAAGGTAAAACGCGCGCACGTTGCGCTTCGCGATGAACGACCAGCGTTCATGCACGACCGGATCGACGAGCGCGAGCTCGCCGAGCGTCGTTTCGCTGGCGTCGCGGGCAATGGCAATCACGCGCAGCGCACGCCGGGCCACGGCGCTCGGCAGCGGGCAACGCGTACCGCCTGTGATTTCGAAACCGCAGTAAGCAGCCGCGGGGTAACCGGGATACACGGCAGCGACGTCGGGGCGCGGCATGCCATAGCGCGCGACGAGCGTTCGATCGGGGAAGCGGATTTCGACGGCGCGAATGCCATGGATCGACAGCGCCCACCCTGCGAAGCGGATGCGAGCCCCGCCGCCCATCGCCGCACCGACCGGCGTATCGAGCCAGCCGATCGTTGCAGGGCTGCCGTCCTGAGCCGGAGGCGGGCGATTGCTGCGCTTGACGATCATTGCGTGGCGTGGAATCGTGCAATCCTAGCGGGAATCGGCTGCGCCGCGTCCGATCTCCGCAACACCGGATGCCCCTTCCGCTACTCCAACGCCTTCATCGCTGGCGGCTTTCACCGCGTGCGTCGCCGCCGGTCCGGGGCGATGACATCGCGTCCGCCGATGCCGTGCGCGCTGCATGCACGGTCCCGCGGCTTCGCGCCGAGCCCTGGTACGTCGACAGCGTGACGATCGACGGCACCCGCGTGTCGGTTGCCGGCTGGTCGATGCCGGTCGACGATCGCGCTCCGGCGGAGGGCTGGTTCACGATCAATGGCCGTGCATTCGATCGCATCGCGTACCCGCTGCCCAGGGACGACGTCGGCGCCGTTTTCTGGCAGCGCGAAGGATCGGCGCTTTGCGGGTTCCACTGCGAGATCGACGACGTCGCCGACCCTTATCCGACGGGAATGATGGAAATCCGGCGCGTGGTCGCATCGACGCCGCGCATCGAGCGCGGCCGTGATTCCTGGTTCATTCCCGATCCCGCCCGGCACGCGAGCCTGCCCGACGAGGACAGGCGCTTTCGCGTGATCGGCGATCGCGACGCGCGCGGATTCCTGGTATCGGGCGCCACCGACTATCAGCGCATCGACCGCGTGATCGTCGACGTGGCGGGGCGGCATCTGCACGAGTTCGCGCACGTGCTCGACTGGGGCGTAGGCTGCGGGCGGATCGCACGGCACTTTCCCGCCGCGCATGCGCAGGCGCTCACCGGCTGCGACATCGATCGCGACAACGTCGACTGGTGTGCCGCGAACCTGCCGGGAACGTTCGCAGCGTCGCGCCTGCTGCCGCCGCTGCCGTTCGACGACGCGAGCTTCGACGCCGTGTACGGTGTGTCGGTCTTCACGCACATGCGCGAGCCGATGCAGCTCGCGTGGCTCGCGGAGCTCGCGCGCGTCATGCGCCCGGGCGGCTTCCTTGTCACGACGACGCACGGCGAAACGGCGATCGAATTCTCGCGGCTGCCACCGCCCGATTATCGGCAGATGCGCGAGCGGGTTGCCCGCGAAGGCCTCGTCGTGACCGGGAACAACACGCAACTCGACGGCCACGCCGATCACGAAGGGGAGTACGTGAACGTCTACCACAGCATCGACTATGTGCAGCGCACCTGGAGCCGTCACTTCGACGTGCTGCACATCGTGCCGGGCCTCATCCTTCATCACGATCTCGTCGTGATGCGCAAGCCATGAACAATGACGCTCCCGCAGACCGGCCGCTCCTCGACGACCAGATCGCCTATTACCGCGCCCGCGCGCCGGAGTACGACGCGTGGTGGTTCCGCACCGGCCGTTTCGATCGCGGCGCCGGCGACAACGCCGCCTGGCGGGCCGACGTGGCGCTCGCCGAAGCCGCCGTCGACGACATGCTGGCGAAGGCGAAGCCGTCGAACGTGCTCGAGCTCGCCTGCGGCACCGGGCTTTTCACGCGCCGCCTGGCACCGCGCGTCGACAGCGTGACGGCCGTTGATGCGTCGCCGGAAGTGATCGCGATCAATCGCGGCCGTGTCGGTGCGCCGAACGTCCGGTACGTCGAGGCCGATCTCTTCGCATTCGAGCCGTCGATGCGCTACGAGTGCGTGTTCATGAGCTTCTGGCTCTCGCACGTGCCGCACGCGCGCTTCGACGCGTTCTGGTCGATGGTGCGCCGTGCGCTTGCGCCGGGCGGCCTGGCGTTCGTCGTCGATTCACTGCACAACCCGACGTCGTATGCGGTCAATCATCCGGCGCCGGACCGCCATGCAGGCATCGTCACGCGCCGCCTCGACGACGGCCGTGAGTTCCGCATCGTGAAGGTGTTCTGGGAGCCCGCGCAGCTCGAGGCGCGGCTTGCCGAGTGCGGATTCACGGCCGCCATCGCGAGCACGCCGCGCTACTTCATTTACGGCGAGGCGCGTGTGGCGGCGGGCGCGGGGTAGAGAAGCAGTCGGGTGAGCTTGATGCCTGCGGCATCGCCGGGAAAGCGCATCGAGATGCGCAGGCGCGTGGCGATGGTGCGCGAATTGTTCCACGTCGCGGGCCACTTGAACGCGAGCTCGGGGCCGCTCGCCGTCCCGACCGGGCGCCACGGCCCCGACGGCTGCTCCTGCGCCTCGACCGTCATGCGCGACGGCTTCACATTTGCGTCGAATCGCACCACCAGCGACGCGAGGCGCTGCGGCCGAAGCACCTGATCGGGCGGCGAAAGCAGCGTCACCTCGCGTTGCGCCGGTTGCAGCGTGACGAAACCCGCACCGGCCGTCAGCGTCCCGCGTTCGGCCGTCCAGCCGTCGGCGTCGCTGTGCACCGGCGTGCCGAATGTCCACAGCCGCGCGCCGACGGGCACGTCGGCATGCGATACGAGAAAATCACGCATCGCCTCCTCGGCCGGCGTGTTTCGCCACGACGTGTACGGCACGTACCCGGGCTGGTCGGCGTAGATGCCGTTCGAGCCGTTCCACGCCATCGCCGACACCTCGCGTGCGCCGTTGTTGAACGCGTCGCGGAACGTCTGGTACGCCATCGCGTAGTCGGGCTTTTTTTGCGGAAACTTGAGGTCGGTATTGTTGTATTCGACGATGCCCCAGCCGTCGTCCATGCGCCCGATCGTCGCGAACAGCGAGTGGCCGCCTTCGAGGACGACCGCGTTGCGCGCCGTGCGGCCATAAAGAATGGCGCCGAGATGGCCGTCGCGCGGAATCGCGCCTTCGACCGAGACGCCCGCGGAATCGTAGCTCGCGCTGTCGCTGTCGACGCGCACCGCGAACGGTGGAAGCTCCGGGTCGTTGTGGATGAGCCCCTGTGCGCTGTAGATGCGCTCGCGCGGGATGCCGGCCGCATGCGCCCAGCTCGAAAGCTCGTCGTAGTGCAGGTCGACGATGTGCTTGCGGAAGCGGTCCCACAGGTTCCACCACGGGTCTTCCCAGATCGGCCGCTCGCCCGGCGCAAGCGGCTGCACGATACCGGGCAGGCGCCGTGGCGGCTCGACCTCGTTCCACGACTTCCACTGCTTCCCCGCAATCCTGTTGACTTCGGCCAGCGTCATCGGGTGCACACGACGGTAGGCCGACAGGTCCGGTGCATGATCGGTGGGTCGGCCGGCATAGGGCCCCGATACGCGCAGCCATTCGCGGAACTGGCGCAGCATTCCCGGGTTGTAATCGAACGACTGCGTCCCGCGGAAAAACGGGTTCATGTACGTGTCGGCATCGAGCACGACGCCGACGAACAGGTCCGGGTGCTTGTGCGCGAAATCGGCGACGAGGCGCGCGGCCGCCTGCAGATTGCGCTTCTTGTAGCGCCGTACCGCAGACGCGTAGACGTTGTACGTGAGCGAGCGTGCAAGCTCCGGCGAGGCGGTCGACCCGTTCAGGTTCTTGAGGTAATCGTCGGGGAACGCCTCGTCGCCCTGCGTCCACTGGACGTTCGCCTTGTCCTGCTCCAGGTGGTCGGTCAGGTCCCATTGCGGCGTTTCGCAGCTCGCATCGCTCCAGATGCCGCCGTTCAGGATGAACTGCACGGGCAGCCGATGTGCGAGCGCATAGTCGATCACCGACTTCAGGTTGTCGTCGGCAACCGGGCGTGTGCCGCAAAGGCGCTTCGTGTCGAACGCGGGGTCGAAAACCCAATCGCCTTGCGCACCCTTCGTCGTGCGCAGGTAGAGGATCGGCACCGACACGCCGACCTTCTGCGTGCGCGACAGATAGTCACGGTATTCGGTGTCGACTTCCCGCGCGCCGCCGGCCGCGATGCCGGACGTCATCATCAGGAAATAGAACGGCTGCCGCGCAAGCGCCGGATGCGCGTCGAGCCGCGCGCTCCACAGCGTGAGCGCGTGGGGCGGAATCGGACGCTTCGGGGGCGGTGCCGGCGGCGGCGCGTTCTGCGCTGCGGCGGCGAGGGCGACGACGACGGCAACGACCGCGCACCAGCGCGAGGCGGCGCGGCTCGCGCGGCGCACGCCCACGCTACTCGAGCGCGTAGTAGACGTACGCCTTCTGCGGTACGCGTCCGGCGTTCATTTCGCGTTGCGCCTCGACCTCGGAGGGCAGCTTGTCCCACCAGATCCTGCGTCCGATCCGCTGCTGCGTCTCGATTTCGGGCTTCTTCTCGAGCAGGTCGCGGATGAAGCGCGTGTGATCCGAAACGTAGTGACGTGCGGGAAGGAGGGGCATGGCAGTCGGTTTCGAGCGTCATGGCGATTTTATCACCTGCGCATCGATCCCTCGACGAGCCGGAACAGGAAGAGCCGGCATTCGATCGCGCCGTTCCACAGCGGAATGCGGCGCTCGGGCTTGAGGCCGATCAGCTTCGCAAGACGCAGGTCGCCGGTGAAAAGTCCCGCGGTCCATCCGCTGAAGTGCCGCTTCAGTGCGTCGCCGAGCCGCGGGTAGAACGCGGCAAGCTGGGCCGCATCGGCGAGGCGCACGCCGTACGGCGGGTTCGCGAGCAGCAGTCCCGACGCTGCCGGCGCGTTGCGCGTCAGCACATCGGCGGTCTCGACGCGGACGAAAGCGTCGACCTGCGCGTTGCGCAACGTCGATGCCGTGCGTGCAATGGCGGCAGGCGCAATGTCGCTCGCGACGATCGACGGCGCGGCAGGCGCGTCCCGCGCACGGTCGTGTGCGCGCTGCCTGATCCGCTGCCACGCCGGTCCGTCGTACCACGAGAGCTTCTGGAAGCCGAAGCTGCGCGACAGTCCTGGCGCCCGATCGGCGGCAATCTGCGCCGCTTCCGTGACGATCGTGCCGCTGCCGCACATGGGATCGAGCAATGCGCGCTCGGGCGTCCACTGCGCGAGCGCCAGCAATCCCGCGGCAAGATTCTCTCGCAGTGGCGCCTCGTCGGCGTCGCGACGGTAGCCGCGCTTGAAAAGCGGCTCACCCGACGTGTCGAGATAGATCGACGCGCAGGACTCGGTGAGGTGCACGTGCACTCGCACGTCCGGCGCGCGCTTGTCCACCGAAGGACGCACCGCGCAGTCGCTGCGGAAGCGATCGCAGACGCCATCCTTCACGCGGAGCGTCGCGAATTCGAGGCTCGCGAGCGGAGAGCGGGTCGCGGCGACGTCGACGCGCAGCGTTCGCTCGGGCTTGAAATGACGCTTCCAGTCGATGTCGTGCACGAGCGCGTACAGGTCGCGCTCGTCGCGGTACGGGCCGCCGCCGACGCGCCACAGGATGCGGCTCGCGATGCGCGATTCGAGGTTCGCGCGATAGGCGAGGTCGATTTCGCCCGAGAAGCCCACGCCACCCTCGGCAGGAACGATGTCACCGGCGTCGAGTGCTGCGAGCTCCGCGGCAAGCGGCTGCTCGAGGCCGCGGGGACAGGGGGCGAAGAAGCGCTCGGGCATTGCGAAGCGCGATCAGAACGGCTTGGCGACCACGAGCCAGACGATCGCGACGAGGAGCGGCAGTGCCGGTATTTCATTCAGCCAGCGATAGAACGCGTGGCCGTGTCGATTGCGGTCGCGAGCGAAGTCACGCAGCAGCGATCCGAGATAGACGTGCAGCGCGATCAGCACCAGCACCAGCGCGAGCTTCGCGTGCAGCCAGCCGCCGCCAATGCCGAAACCGAGCCACAGCCACGCACCGAATGCGATCGTGAGCACGGCGCCCGGCGTCATGATGCCGAAATAGAGCTTGCGCTCCATCACCTTGAAGCGGGCGATGCCGCGCGCATCGTCGGCAGGCGTCATCGCGTGGTAGACGAAAAGCCGCGGCAGGTAGAAGAGCCCGGCGAACCACGACACCATGAACACGATGTGCAACGTCTTGACGAGCGCGTACATCGCGATTGTCAGCCTTCCGATGGCGCGTGCGCCTCGCGCTCGAGATAAGGGTCCGCGACGCTCACTCCTCGATCTCCACGACTTTCGCCCGGCCCGATGCGCCGCTGCGGATCGACACCTGCGTCTTGCGCAATCCGAATTCGTTCGCGATCAGTGCGCGCAGCTCCTCGTTCGCCTTGCCGTCCACGGGCTGCGACTTGACGCGGGCGAGCCACGTGCCGTCGCCCTGGTCGATCAGTTGCGAGACCCGCGAGCCGGGTTTCACGCGCACGCTGAGCCGGCGCATACGCACGCGTCACTTCAGCAACCGCCGCCGCGTCAGCGACAGCGCGACGTAATAGGCAACGAGAGCGTACGCCGCGAGCACCGCGATGTGCAGCACGATGGCGTCCGGCACGCGATCGAGCATCAGCGGCCGCGCGATGTCGATCGCGTGCTTCAACGGCAGTGCGCCGGCGATCGTCGCAAGCCACGCCGGCATCTGGTCGACCGGGAAGTAGACGCCGGAAAAGAGCAGCATCGGTGTCAGCACCAGCGTGAAGAAGTAGGTGAAGAAATCGTAGCCGGGCGCGAGCGAGTTCATCACGAGGCCGAATGCGCCGAAACAAAGCCCGACGAGGAATCCGAGCGGCAGCACCCAGAGCGCGAGCCACGTGTGGCCGAAGCCGAGGGCAACGATCACGATCAGGATCGCGGCGGTCGACATCACCGCCTTCGTCGCGCACCACATCCACTCGGCGAACATCACGTCGTCGAGCGCGATCGGCGCGTTGATGATCGCCTCCCAGGTCCGCTGCACGTGCATCCGCGAGAATGCCGAGTACATGCCCTCGAAGCTCGACGTGAACATCGCGCTCTGGCACACCATGCCGGTGCCGATGAACGCCACGTACGACATGCCGTTCACCTGGCCGACCATCGCGCCGATGCCGTACCCGAGCGCGAGCATGTAGAGCAGCGGATCGGCGATATTGCCGAGCACGCTTGCGATCGCGAGCTTGCGCCATACGAGCAGGTTGCGCCGCCACACGGGAACGAAGCGAACCGACAGGCGCGGCAGCCGCAGGATCGACGTCGTGTTCATCCGGTCACCTTCAATCCCGCAGCTCGCGGCCGGTGAGCTTGATGAACAGGTCCTCGAGGTTCGCCGGCCGGTGCAGGTAACGCACGCCGGCGTGCGTCGCGAGATCGGCAAGCAGCGGCGCCGCATCGTTCGCATAGCAGAATGCGGTTTCGCCGGCGAGCTCGAGACGCGTGGCGAGCGGGCGTCCGCGCGACTCGGCCCACGTCCGTGCCGCTTCGCCGTACACCTCGACGACTTCCGGCTCGACATGCTGTGCGAGCAGCGCGCGCGGCGAATCGCAGGCGATCATCGTGCCGTGGTCGATCACCGCGAGGCGCGTCGCGAGCCGCTCGGCCTCGTCCATGAAATGCGTCGTGAGGAGGATCGTCTTGCCCTGCTTCAGCAACTGCCGCAGCCCGTCCCAGATCAGGTGGCGCGCCTGCGGGTCGAGGCCGGTCGTCGGCTCGTCGAGGATCAGCAGGTCGGGATCGTTGATCAGCGCGCGCGCCAGCGTGAGCCGGCGCTTCATGCCGCCCGACAGCGTGCGAATGGACGTCGCCGCCTTGCCGGCGAGGCCGGCGAAGTCGAGCAGACGCGGGATCCGCGCTTCGAGATCGCTGCGCGGCAGGCGAAAGTAGCCGCCGTAGATCAGCAGGTTCTCGCGCACGGTGAAATCGGGGTCGAGATTGTCCATCTGCGGCACGACACCGACGCGGACGCGCGCTTCGCGCGCCGCTTTCGGCACCGGCTCGCCGACGAGCTCGATGGTGCCGCCGTCGGGATCGATGAGGCCGAGGCAGCAGCGAAGCGTGGTCGTCTTGCCCGCACCGTTGGGACCGAGCAGCGCGAAGCACTCGCCGCGGCGGATGGCGAACGACAGGCCGCGCACCACTTCCTGCGTGCCGTAGCGCTTGCGCAAGCCGTCGACGCGCAGGATCGGCGCGTCGCGCACGGCGTTGCGCGTCACCGCGGGTGTCGCCGCGGTCTCGGAAAGGGCCGCTCCGTTCATGCGCCGCCTTCCGCGCCTTTCGCCGGCCAAAGGGCCGCGACGATCCGCGACAGTTGCGGAAGCCGTCCGTGGAAGAAGTGCCCGCAGCCGGGAAAGACGACGATCGGCAGCTGCTGCGGGCGCGCCCACGCCAGCACGTCGGCGAGCGGCACGACGTCGTCTTCGTCGCCGTGGATGACGATCGACTCGGGCGCGACAGCGCCGACGGCAAAGCGCCTGACCGCGGGCGCGACGAGCACGAGGCGCTCGGACGCCACGCGTTCGGCGACCCGCGTCTGCACGTACGAGCCGAAGGAGAAGCCCGCCAGTGCCACCGGAAGCGAATCGCCGAAGCGCGCGCGCGTGTCGGCGAGCACGGCGAGCGCGTCGTCGGTCTCGCCATTGCCTTCGTCGAACGTGCCGGCCGATTGCCCGACACCGCGGAAATTGAAGCGCACGGCGACGTAGCCGAGGCCGAAGAACGTCCTGGCAAGCGTCTGGACGACCTTGTTGTCGAGCGTTCCGCCCTGCAAAGGATGCGGATGACAGACGAGTGCGACGCCGCGCACGGCGGGACCGGGAACGTTGCGCACGACTTCGATCGGGCCGGCCGGTCCGGGGACGGTCAGCCGCTCGGCACTGCGGGGTGTCATGAATGACAGGTTAACGCATCACGCAGGGTCGGCGGGCTTGCCCCATCCCGGACGTCCGGCGAGCACGAAAAGCCAGATCGCCGCGAGCACCGGCCAGAGCTGAAGCGCGGTGCGGGTGAGTCCGTTGTAGTTCAGCAATTGTCCGTAATGCCAGCCGAAGAGTGCAGCGGGAACGCCGCCGGCGACGGTTTCGGGGGCGAGCACCGGCGCCCCGAGTGCCGACAGCAGTGCAACCGCGCACACCGCGACCTGCACGGGCCTCGGCAACGCGAGCGCAACGCGCAACAGCACGGCGCCCACCGCAATCCCGGCGAGGGCGGCGGGCTTGATCCACGTCTGCCAGACGGCGGGCTTCAGCATCACCAGCGCGGCGATTCCCTTGAGGGCGAGTGCGCCGACGATCATCGCGACGACGATGCTGCCGGCGTTGCGCCGGCGCTTCAGCAGCAGCGCAACGAAAAGGCCGACGCCGAGCACCTGGAAGCCGCTGACTGCCGCCTGCACGAAGGAATCGGCGCTGTCGTGCGGCGCGGGTGTCGCGACGACCGCCGCGCCGACGGCCGTGACCGAGTCGGTGTCGAAGGCGATCGCGAACAGCGGAATGCCGGGATTCATCTGCGCAACGAGCCACAGCAGCAGGAGGCCGACGCCCATGTCGCCGAGATGTCCCGGCAGGAAGAGCCGGCCCCGCGCATGGTAGAGAAGGCGCCGCGCCGGCGCGTTGCGCGCGATGGCGGTCGCAAGCATCGCACCGAGCAGCGCCCCCGCGCTGTTCATCGCGAGGTCGTTCACGCTCGCCACGCGCGGCGGAACGTACATCTGCAGCGATTCCATCGCGAACGACATCGCCGCACCGACGATGAGCCCGGAGGCGATCCGCCGGGTGGGCGATGCACCGCGGCGAAGCAACGCCACGAACAGTCCGAACGGCACGTACGCGAGGACATTCAATGCCGCGTCGTAGCGCACCCAGCGCGCAGCTCCGCCGAACAGGAAGAACGGCGTGCCGGCCGGCGGCGGCAGCCACGGCGAGAACGGCTCGAGCGACGCGTACACGATCGCGAGCCCGTACAGCGTCGCCAGGACATGCGGCAGCCGCGTTGCGGTCAGGGCCCCATTTCGCTTCTGCAGCACGCGCTTGGCTCCGGACGGTGCGAAATGCGTCGGCGATGCCGAGCCGGTCTTATTTGCTCGCCTTGATTTCGGTCCATAGCTTGTTGCGCAGGCGCCGCTGCGCAATGGTGAGATCCTTGAGCTGCTCGAGCTTCGCCTTCAGCGCCGGTGGCGGGAAAACCGCGGGCAGCTCGAGCAATGCGGGCTTGATGTATTTCATCGCGTCCATGTTCGGGTTTCCCGAGCCGATCAGGTTCGTGAGCTCGGCCGAATTGCGCCCGTCGAGCATGAAATTGATGAATTTCAGCGCGAGGTCGGGGCGCGGCGCGTTCTTGTGGATCACCATGTTGTCGACGGCAAGCACGGCGCCTTCCTTCGGCACGCCCTGCAGGATGTGGAACGGCCTGCCGGCCGCTTGCGCGTCCTGGTTCGCCTGGAAAATGTCGTTCGAGTAGCCGTGCACGAGCCAGATGTTGCCGACCGTCAGCTCCTTGATGTACGACGACGCATTGAACGCGGCCCAGTAGGGCTTCGCCTTCCTGATCACCGCCGCCGCAGCGTCCCAGTGCTTCGGGTCGACGTCGTTGGCCGAATAGCCGAGGTATTTGAGCGCCGCGGCGAAGAGCTCGTTGGCGCTGTCGAGCACGGTCACGCGGCCCTTCACCTTCTCGAGGTACTTCGGCTCGAAGATCACCGCCCACGTGTCGGTGGGCAGCCCGAGCTCCTTCATCTTGACGTCGTTGTAGCCGAGGATCGTCGTCGACATCGCGTAGGGCACCGAGTACTGGTTGCCGGGATCGAACGGCGTGTTCAGATAGGCGGGATCGATGTTCCTGATGTTCGGGATCGCGGTCTTGTCGAGCGGCTTCAATTGCCCGCCGCGGATCAGCGCCTGCACGGCATTGCTCGTTGGAACCAGCACGTCATAGCCGGTGGCACCCGCGGCCAGCTTGGCCAGCAGCTCCTCGTTGTCCGAGTAGTAGGTCTGCACGACGTCGCACTGGCAAACGCTCTCGAAGCGCTTGACGGTCTCCGGCGCGATGTAGTTGTTCCAGTTGTAGAGGTGCAGCTCGTCGCGCGCATGCGCGGGTGCGGCAAATGCGAACAGGGCCGCGAATGCGGCGGCAACGAGGCGAGCGGTCATGGTCAATGGTCCCCCTGGGAGCGGAACAGGCTCGGCGAGAGCCTGGCGGCGGCGATGATCAAGAGCAGCGTGAGCAGCATCAGCAGCGTCGACACGGCGTTCACCTCGGGCGTCACGGCGATCTTGATCATCGAGTAGATCGCAAGCGGCAGCGTGACGGTGCCGGCGCCGGCCGTGAAGAACGTGATGACGAAATCGTCGATCGACAGCGTGAACGCCATCAGCGCACCCGCGATGACGCCGGGCATGATCAGCGGCAGCGTCACGTAGCGGAACGCGTTCGCGGGCGACGCGCCGCAATCGCGCGCCGCCTCGGTCAGCGTCTCGTCCATGCCGGCGAGGCGCGCACGCACGACGATGGCCACGAAGCCGATGCAGAACGCGATGTGTGCCAGTGCGACCGACACGAGGCCCAGCGTGAAGTTCAGGAGCACGAAGAAAATCAGCAGCGAGACGCCCGTCAGGATCTCGGGGATGGCGATCGGCGCGAAGATCAGGATCGGCAGCAGGCGCAGGCGGTAGCGGTGCATCGCGAGGCCGGCCATCGTGCCGAGGACCGTCGACACGCCGCTTGCGACGATGCCGATCACCAGCGAGTTCCCGGCCGCCCGCAGCATCTGCTCGTCGTGCGCGAGCGTGCGGTACCAGTCGAGCGTGAAGCCGACCCATTCCGCGTTGAGTCGCGAATCGTTGAACGAATACACGACGACGATCAAAAGCGGCACGTACAGGAATGCGTAGGCGACGATCGCCGCGGCCCACAGCCAGGGCGAGCGCCTACGCATCGCGGCGCGCTCCACGGCGAGCGACCCACGCCGCGCTGCCGGCGAGCACGAGTGCCGCAACCGTCAGCACGATCGACAGCACGCTGCCGAAGGGCCAGTCGCGCGTCTCGAGGAACTGCTGCTTGATCAGGTTGCCGATCAGCGTGTCCTCGGGGCCGCCGAGAATATCGGGGATGGCGAAAATGCCGAGCGCCGGGATGAACACGAGCGCCGCACCGGCGTACACGCCGGGCAGCGACAGCGGGAAGGTGATGCGCCAGAAGCGCTGCCATGCGTTGGCGCCGAGGTCCTGTGCGGCGTCGAGCAGCGCCTGGTCGTGCTTCTCGAGATTCGCATACAGCGGCAGCACCATGAACGGCAGGTGCACGTAGACGAGGCAGACGAGCACGGCGAAGCCGCTGAACAGCAGCGGCACGGGCGGCGCTCCGAACAGCGCGAGCGTGCCGTTGACAAGCTTCGCCAGCGCCGCATTCGGCCCGAGGATGATCATCCACGCGTAGATGCGGATCAGGAAGTTGCTCCAGAACGGCAGGATGACGAGAAGCAGCAGCAGGTCGCGGTATTTCCTGCCGCTGCTCGCGATCAGCGTCGCGAGCGGGTAGGCGAGCAGCAGGCAGAAAAGCGTCGTCACCGTCGCATACCCTGCCGACTTCGCGAACACGCGCATGAACACGGGCTCGGTGACGAAGCGCACGTAGCTGTCGACGTTGAGGTCGAGCTTGCCCGCTTCGTCGACGAGCGGGGCGAGGCCGCCGAATTCCGCGGGCGAGCGAAACGACGCCAGCACCATGATGAGCGTCGGCGCGGCGAAGAACACGAGCAGGTACAAAAGCGGCGGAGCCGTCACCGCCCAGCGGGCGAGCCGTTTCGACGCGCGGGCCGTCATCGGCACCTTGTATGTTCCCCCCACGCTTGCGGCTTCGCCGCTGCGCTGCCCCCGGAGGGGGCGCTATTCGCGCCTTGAGGCGGCTCTGCGGCGCTCATTCGGCGATGAAATGGCCGGCGGCGACCGGCCAGCTCACCTCGACGGCGTCGCCGACCTCGAAGAACTTCGCGCGGCCGGTTTGCGAATTCGCGAGCAGCGCCTCGACGATGGCGCCGCCGGGCGTACCGACGCGGTAGACGGTGACGTCGCCCATGTACAACAGGTCGTGCACGGTTCCGCGATAGTGGTTGGCGTGGGGGTCGGCGAGCGGCGAAGCCGGGTTTTCCGCCGGCGCGCTCGTCGCGATCCGGATTTTCTCGGGACGAAGCGCCACCGTGCCGCGTGCGCCGCCCGGAATCGATGCTTGCGTCGCGACCTGCACGCCGCCCAGGCCTTCCACATCGACGATCGCGACGCCGCCGTCCGTTTGGATCACCGGTCCCGACAACAGGTTGCAATGGCCGATGAAGTCGGCGACGAAGCGCGTGCGCGGGTAGCCGTAGATCTTCGACGGCTCGTCGAGCTGCTCGATGCGTCCGTGGTTCATCACGGCGATCCGGTGCGACAGCGCCAGCGCTTCGGTCTGGTCGTGCGTCACGTACACGAACGCGATGCCGACTTCCTTCTGCAGGTTGATGAGCTCGATCGACAAGTCCTCGCGCAGCTTCGCGTCGAGGGCCGCGAGCGGCTCGTCGAGCAGCAGCATCGTCGGATGCGTGACGAGCGCGCGCGCGATGGCCACGCGCTGCTTCTGGCCGCCGGACAGCTCGTGCGGATAGCGCTTGTCGAAGCCGGTGAGGCGCACGTCCTCGAGTGCGGCCTCGATGCGCGCCTTGCGCTCTCCCGGCGGCACGCGCGCCATCTGCAGCGGGAAGGCGACGTTGGCCGCGACGCTCATGTGCGGAAACAGCGCGTAGCTCTGGAACACGGTACGCACCGGGCGCAGCTCGGGCGGCGTCGTGGCGAGATCGTCACCCGACAGCAGGATGCGTCCGGCGTCGGGAAGATCGAAGCCCGCGATCATGCGCAGCAGCGTCGTCTTGCCGCAGCCGGACGGCCCGAGCAGCGTGAAGAATTCGCCGGGCTCGACCGCGAGGCTTACGTCGTCGACGGCAGTGAAGTCGCCGAAGCGTCGGGTGACGCCCTGGATTTCGAGTAGCGCCACCGGCGCGAAGCTCCTGGCAGGCGTGGGAACGGCGTGCGCGGCGGATTGTAGCGGATCGCTATCGTTGCAGGAGGAGCAGCACGACGACGCCGGTGAGCAGCAGCGCGATGACGCCGAGCCAGCGGTTTCGCGATTGCTGCGCGAGCGCCAGCGCGCGCAACGCGACATCCGACGCGGCGGGCGGCGCCGACAGCCGCTCGTGCAAAAGGCGCGGAAGCTCCGGCAGGGTCTCGACGAGCGACGCCGCTTCCGCGAAGATCCGCCGCTGCAGCGCGCGAAAGCCGATCCGATCCTCCATCCAGCGCTCGAGGAACGGCTTCGCGGTGATCCAAAGGTCGAGATCCGGGTCGAGCTGGCGCCCGAGCCCTTCGACGTTCAGCAGCGTTTTCTGCAGCAGCACGAGCTGGGGCTGGATCTCCACGTTGAAGCGGCGCGACGCGCGAAAGAGCTGCACGAGCACCTTGCCGAGCGAGATCTCCTTCAGCGGCCGGTCGAAGATCGGCTCGCAAACCACGCGGATCTCGCTCGTGAGCTCGTCGATGCGGGTGTTCGCCGGCACCCAGCCCGATTCCACGTGCGTCATGGCGACGCGGTGGTAGTCGCGCCGGAAGAACGCGAGGAAGTTCTTCGCGAGGTAGCTTTTGTCGCGCTCGGACAGCGTGCCCATGATGCCGAAGTCGAGTGCCACGTACTTGCCGTGGTTCGCGGCGTCGATGCCGACGAAGATGTTTCCCGGATGCATGTCGGCGTGGAAGAAGCCGTCGCGGAACACCTGCGTGAAGAAGATCTCGACGCCGGCGCGCGCAAGCCGCTTCAGATCGACGCCGGCGGCGACGAGATCGGCGATGCGGCCGATCGGGATGCCCGCCATGCGCTCCATGACCAGGATTTCACTGGCGGTCCAGTCCCAGTACACCTCGGGCACGCGCAGCAGCGGCGAGAGCCGGAAGTTGCGCCGCAGTTGCGCACAGTTCGCCGCCTCGCGCATGAGATCGAGCTCGTCGTGGATCGTCTTGTCGAACTCCGCGACCACTTCCCGCGGGCGAAGCCGGCGGCCTTCGCGCCATAGCCGATCGACGAGCGCGGCCGCCGTGCGCATCAGCGCGAGATCGTGCTCGATCACGTCGCCGATATTGGGCCGCAGCACCTTGACCGCGACCGGCGTGGCGTCGGGCAATTCGGCGAAATGGACCTGCGCCACCGACGCGCTCGCGACCGGCGTCACGTCGAACGAGCGGAACACCTGGTCGAGCGGGCGGCCGAACACGCGCTCGATCGTCGCAACGACAAGCTCCGATGCAAACGGCGGGACCCGATCCTGCAGCAGCGCGAGCTCGTCGGCGATGTCAGGCGGCAGGAGGTCGCGGCGTGTCGACAGCATCTGGCCGAACTTGATGAAGATCGGTCCGAGATCCTCCAGCGCACGACGCAGGCGCACGCCGCGCGGCGTCGACAGGTTGCGCCAGAAGAGCGCGTAGCGTACGCCGAGGCGCAGCGGACGAAGGCGCGGATGACCGAGCGCCAGTTCGTCGAGCCCGTGCCGAAGTGCGACGAGGATGATTCGAAGGAGCCGGCCGAGCCGCATGCGCCGATTGTACGGTGCGTCCGTCCGCTCCCCGCGCAAGCGAGGCTGCCCGGCACCGGCGTGATGCGTGCGGGCGCCGCTTACGCGTTCGGTGCCGCGAGCCTTTCGGCGAGCGAGTGCACGCGCGCGTCGAGCGCGTCGATTCGCGCAGCAAGGAGGGCGGTGTCGTCGGCAAGAGCGCGCACATCGGCCGGGTGTGCGAGCACCTGCGCCTCGTCGCGTGCGTAGCTGCCGACGTTCGCGGCAACGCGTGTCGCCGCGTATTCGGGCAGCGTGAGCGCGGCGCGGCCCGCGTCGGCGACCCGCTGTCCGAGGATCGGGCCGAGCGAGCGGCCGAGACCGCGCTCGACGAACCACGGCAGCGCCTGCGCGAGCTCCTTCAAGACACTTGCGAGGTCCTGATCGCCTTCCTCGGTGACGAACTCGTCCCAGCGCCGCGGATCGGCGAGCATCGCCGGCACGTTGAAGGGCGACAGTTCCAGTGCGAGGCCGGGCGCGCCGCCCGCGAGCGGTGCCGGTTCGAGGAGCCCGCGCGAGTCGATGCGAAAGGCGCCCGTCACCGGTCCGACTCGAACCATGAACGAGCGGCCGGCGAAGGCGGCAAGCCGCTCGCGCGCCCACGCTTCGCGCTCGAGCAGCCGATTCGCCGCGGCAGCGGTCAGCGCCATCGCGCCGCCGCCGCGCCCGCCGCTCTCACCCGCCGGGCGCTTCGCATCCTGTCGTGTGCGCTCACGCGATCGCCGCCTCGCATGTCGTAGCGTGCGCTCACGCGTATTGCTGAATGCCTGCGAGCAGCCAACCCGACGAGCCGTCCACCGGCTTCACGAGGTGCCACAGTTCCTCGAACGGCTGCGCGGTCGCGCTCCCGTCTTCGCGCAGCGTGCCGTGGAAGCGCACGCTCGCGACATAGCGATCGCCTTCTTCGACCACTTCGGCGACATCGGCGTCGAGCGTCACGATTTCGGTCGGAACCTGCGAGGCACGGCTGGCGAGATCACGGCTGATCTCGGCCTGCATTTCGGGCGTCGTCACGTCGCCGAGCAAGGCGCGGTCGCCGCGGTCGTACGCCGCCTGCAGCCGGCGGAACTGCTGCTTCGCCTGCGCGATGAACGGCAGCGGATCGAAGCCGGGCGGATAGGTCGCGGCGGCGGCCGTTGCCCCGGCAGGCGCTCCCCAGGACGTATCGATCGCCGGCGAGCGCACCGGTTCGAACGGCGGCGAAGCCGATCCCGTGCCTGCGTACTGCATCGGCGGCGTGGTCCGGCGGGCGGCGAAAACACGCAGCAAGGCGATCGCACCGACGACCAGGAGTCCGATCAGGAGCAAGCTGCCGAGGCCTTCGGACAGCCCGAGATGCGAAAACAGCGCAGCGAGGCCGAGGCCCGCGGCAAGCCCCGCGATGGGTCCGAGCCAGCGCGACGCACGCGACGGCGTGCCGGCCGCGGCGGCTCCGGCCGCGGGACGCGCGGCGGTGGCACCGGGCGTCGCGGGCATGACCGGGCGCTCGGCCGGACCGGAAAACGCGTTGCCGGTGGAAGGCGACGTGCGCGCGGCGGGCGGGGCGATGCTGCGCTGCATGCCGAAGCTGCGGCCGCCGCCCATCCGGGCCGCGTCGGCGAAATCGGCGTGCACCAGGGCGAACGAGCCGGCGGCCGCGAGTGCGATGACGAATAGACGTTTCACGTGATTCCTCCGGAAAGTGGCCGCGGACCGCGGCACACGGGAATGCCCGTCATATGCGGGTTGCGGGCGCCGGTGTCAATGCGGGAAACCCGGATACGGCCAGCCGCCGCCGGCACGACGGGCATGAACCCGAGCGCACCGGTCAAAAGACGCGGCCCACGTGCAGCGCGACGGCGCCTGCGGCCAGGTTGTAGTAATCGACGCGGTCGAACCCCGATCGTTCCATCATCGACTTCAACGCCTCCTGGTCGGGATGCACGCGGATCGACTCGGCAAGATAGCGATAGCTCGCGGCGTCGTCGACGACGAGCCGTCCGAGCAGCGGCAGCACGGTGAAGCTGTACCAGTCGTAGGCGCGACCGAGCGGCGCGCGGATGCGGGAAAACTCGAGGACCAGCGCGAGCCCTCCCGGCACGAGCACGCGCGCCATCTCGGCGAGTGCGCGGTCCTTGTGCGTTACGTTGCGCAGGCCGAAGCCGATCGACACGCAATCGAACGAGCGATCGCGAAACGGAAGCGCTTCCGCGTTGCATTGCACGGTGGGCAGGACGATGCCCGCATCGAGCAGGCGATCGCGTCCTGCGCCGAGCATCGCGCCGTTGATGTCGGTGTGCACGACGCAGCCTTCCGGCCCCGCGCGTGCGGCGAAGAGCCGCGCGAGATCGCCGGTGCCGCCCGCGAGATCGAGCACGCGCGCGCCGGGGCGAACACCCGACACTTCGACTGTGAAGCGCTTCCAGCCGCGATGCATGCCCGCCGACATGAGGTCGTTCATCACGTCGTACTTGCGCGCGACCGAATCGAAGACGCCGCGCACGCGCCGCGTCTTCTCGTCGGGCGTCACGTCCTCGTAGCCGAACTTCGATGTTTGCATCGGCGCGCGCTACGCCGGATCGCGGCTGGCGCCCGCCGCCGCGAGACGCTCCAGGTAGCGCCGCCACATCTCGTCCTGGCGCTCACCGAGTTCGTAGAGGTAATCCCACGAATAGATGCCGGTGGCGTGTCCGTCGGAGAACGTCGGGCGCAGCGCGTAGTGGCCGACGGGCTCGACCGAGTCGATCGTGACGTCGCGCTTGCCGGCCTGCAGCGTTTCCTGGCCGGGTCCGTGACCGCGGACCTCGGCCGACGGCGAGTACACGCGCAGGAATTCGTACGGCAGCCGGAAGTGGCGGCCGTTCGCGAACGCGATCTCGAGCACGCGCGAGGCCTGGTGCAGCTTGATCTCGGTCGGCTGCGGGGTGGTCGAATCGAGGCCGGCCATGCCCCGAGATTACACTACTGATTCGTCTCCGGCACGATGTCGAGGTTGCCGATGCCCGAGAACATGTTGCGGTTCTTCGCTTCCTTGCCCTTGAGCTTGATGTCGAGGCGCAGGTCGTTCAGCGAATCGGCATTGCGCAGCGCGTCCTCGTAGGTGATGAGCCCCGCTTCGTAGAGGTCGAACAGCGACTGGTCGAACGTCTGCATGCCGAGCTCGCGCGACTTCTTCATGAGGTCCTTGATGCCGCCGACGTCGCCCTTGAAGATCAGGTCGGACACGAGCGGCGAGTTCAGCATGATCTCGACCGCGGGCACGCGGCCCTTGCCGTCGCGCCGCGGAATCAGGCGCTGGGCGACGAACGCGCGCACGTTGAGCGACAGGTCCATCAAGAGCTGCGCACGCCGCTCCTCGGGGAAGAAGTTGATGATCCGGTCGAGCGCCTGGTTCGTGCTGTTCGCATGCAGCGTTGCGAGCAGCAGGTGGCCCGTCTCGGCGAACGCGATCGCGTAATCCATCGTGCTCTTCTCGCGCACCTCGCCGATCAGGATCACGTCGGGCGCCTGGCGCATCGAGTTGCGCAGCGCGATGTCCCAGCTCTCGGTGTCGACACCCACTTCGCGCTGCGTGACGATGCAGTTCCTGTGCTCGTGGACGAACTCGATCGGGTCCTCGATCGTGATGATGTGCCCGAAGCTGTTCTCGTTGCGGTAGCCGAGCAGCGATGCCATCGACGTCGATTTCCCCGCGCCCGTTGCGCCGACGAACATCATGATGCCGCGCTTGCTCATGATGATGTCCTTCAGCACGGGCGGCAGCCCGAGCTCGTCGAACTTCGGGATGTCGGTCGTGATCGTGCGCAGCACCATGCCGACGCGTGCCTGCTGCACGAACGCGTTCACGCGGAAGCGGCCGATGCCGGGCGGGCTGATCGCGAAATTGCATTCCTTCGTCGACTCGAATTCGGCGGCCTGCTTGTCGTTCATCACGCTGCGCACGAGCTCGATCGTGTGATGCGGCGACAGCACCGTCTTCGACACCGGCGTGATCTTGCCGTCGACCTTGATGGCGGGCGGAAACGACGCGGTGATGAAGAGGTCGGAGCCGTTTTCCTTGACCAGCAGCTCGAGCAGCTCGTGGATGAAGCGTGTGGCGCGTTCACTTTCCATGGGGTTCTCCTTCCCGGACTCCGCGCATCAGGCCGCGCCGAACACTTCCTTGCTCACGGCGCGCGTCCTTGCCTCGGGCGCCGAGATCACGTTGCGCCGCACGAGGTCGATCAGGCACTGGTCGAGCGTCTGCATCCCGAGGGCCTGACCGGTCTGGATCGACGAGTACATCTGCGCCACCTTGTTCTCGCGGATCAGGTTGCGGATGGCCGGTGTGCCGATCATGATCTCGTGCGCCGCCACGCGGCCCTGTCCGTCCTTCGTCTTGATCAGCGTCTGCGAGATCACGGCGACGAGCGATTCGGACAGCATCGCGCGCACCATGTCCTTTTCCGCCGCGGGGAACACGTCGATGATGCGGTCGACCGTTTTCGCCGCCGAGCTCGTATGCAGCGTGCCGAACACCAGGTGGCCCGTTTCGGCGGCGGTCATCGCGAGACGAATCGTCTCGAGATCGCGCATTTCGCCGACCAGGATGTAGTCGGGATCCTCGCGCAGCGCCGCGCGCAGCGCATTGGGGAACGACAGCGTATGCGGGCCGAGCTCGCGCTGGTTGATCAGGCACTTCTTCGATTCGTGCAGGAACTCGATCGGGTCCTCGATGGTGAGGATGTGGCCGAACTCGTTCTCGTTGACGTGATTGACCATCGCCGCGAGCGTCGTCGACTTGCCCGAGCCGGTGGGCCCGGTGACGAGGATCAGGCCGCGCGGACGGTCGGTGAGATCGGCGAAGACCTTCGGCGCGTTCAGATCCTCGAGCGACAGCACCTTCGACGGAATCGTGCGGAATGCGGCGGCGGCGCCGCGCTGCTGGTTGTACGCGTTGACGCGAAAGCGCGCGAGGTTCGGCACGGCGAAGCTGAAGTCGCATTCGAGGAATTCCTCGTACATCTTGCGCTGCGCGTCGCTCATGATGTCGTACACCATGGCGTGCACGTCCTCGTGCTCCATCGGCGGCAGGTTGATGCGCCGGATGTCGCCATGCACGCGGATCAGCGGCGGCAGCCCCGACGACAGGTGGAGGTCGGAAGCCTTGTTCTTGACCGCGAACGCGAGGAGCTCGGTGATATCCATGGGATCAGTCCCGGATCGGGACGCGGCGGATCGCACCGCGGCCGACGGTTTGGACGGGCGTCCCCACGAATGGGCTGGCCATGGGCAATGCGATGTTTGCGTGCGAAAGCGCGCTCTCCGTTTGCTTGCGCGTATTTTCGATGGTTTTCATCGGTCCCGGTGCCTCGCGCGATGATCGATCGATGCTCAAACGGACTGTAGTATGCAATACACGTGCCATGATTCGATGGTCTAATTGGGTCGATTATGGGACCGCACGAGAAAGGGTGGCAAGCGACGCGCCAGCGAATCGCCTGCGCCGCCCGCGCCGCCAACCGTAACCCGGATGCGGTGCGACTTCTCGCCGTGTCGAAGACGTTTTCCGCCGCGGCCGTGCGCACTGTGCACGGTCTGGGCCAGCGCGCGTTCGGCGAGAACTACGTGCAGGAGGCGCTCGAAAAGCGGGAGGCGCTCGCAGGCCTGCCCGGCGTGACCTGGCATCTGATCGGCCCGCTGCAGGCGAACAAGGCGCGGGTGGCGGCCGAGGCGTTCGACTGGATCGAGACGATCGACCGGCCGCGCATTGCCGAGCGGCTATCGACGGCGCGCTCGACCTTGCGGCCTGCGCTCAACGTCCTCGTGCAGGTCAACGTGAGCGGCGAAGCCACGAAGCACGGCGTCGCACCGCAGGACGCCGTCGAGCTCGCGCGCTACGTCGCAACACTGCCGAATTTGCGCCTGCGCGGCATCATGGGCATTCCCGCGCCCACGGACGACCCCGCTCGGCTGCGATCGCAGTTCCGCGCGCTCCGGGGCTGTTACGACGCGTGCCGCGAAGAGGGCATGGCGCTCGACACGTTGTCGATGGGGATGTCCGACGATCTCGAAGCGGCCATCGCCGAAGGTTCCACCGAGGTGCGCGTCGGTCGCGCCATATTCGGCGAGCGCACGAGGAGCGAAGCGTGGAAGTGACGTTCATCGGCGGGGGCAACATGGCATCCGCGATCGTTGGCGGTCTCGTCGCGCGCGGCGCCGATCCCGGCGCAATTCGCATCGTCGAGCCGCAGGACGGGCAACGCACGCGGCTCGTCGAGCGCTTTCCCGGCCTGCGCGCGTCTTCGGGCAGCACCGCCGGGGTGCTCGCCGGCGCCGACCTCGTCGTGTTCGCCGTGAAGCCGCAGCAGATGCGCGCGGCCGCGCAGGCTGTCGCGCCGCACGTCGCGCCGGTTCCCGCGGTGCTGACGATCGCCGCCGGCGTGCGGTGCGCCGATCTGTCGCGCTGGCTCGGCGGCTATAAGCGCATCGTGCGCGCGATGCCGAATACACCCGCACTCGTCGGTGCCGGCATCAGCGTGCTCTATGCGATGCCGGGTGCGAGCGCTGCGGCGAAGCTCGCGGCGCCGGTGCTCGAAGCCTGCGGCGAAATCCTGTGGTGCGAGCGCGAGCAGGACCTCGATGCGGTCACCGCAGTATCGGGCAGCGGGCCCGCGTATGTCTTCTTCTTCCTCGAGGCGCTCGAGCAGGCGGCAATCGAGCTCGGCTTGCCCGCCGCGGAAGCGCGGCGTCTCGCATATGCGACGTTCGAGGGCAGCATGCGCCTTGCGCGCGCTAGCAGCGAAGCGCCGGCAACGCTTCGCGCGAACGTGACGTCGAAGGGCGGCACGACGGCGGCGGCGCTCGACGTGCTGGACGCCGGCGGCGTGCGCGCCCGCTTCATCGACGCGGTGAAGGCCGCCGCCGCACGCGCGACCGCGCTCGGCGACGCACTCGCAAAGGATTAACCGATGCTGAACAACGCGCTCGCGTACCTGATCGACGTCTTCTTCGGGCTCGTGACGTATACGCTGCTGCTGCGGCTCGTCATGCAGTTGCTGCGCGCGCCGTTTCGCAATCCGCTGGGCCAGGCGGTCATGGCGCTGACCGACTGGATCGTGAAGCCGCTGCGCAAGGTGCTTCCCGGATATCGCGGCGTCGACTGGGCGACCGTCGTTGCGGCGATCCTGTTCCAGTTCGCGTGGCTGCTCGCGTTGCAGCTCACGTTCGGCCGCGCGTTCGCGCTGTTCGGGCCCGGCATCGCGTTCCTGCTGCTTGCCACGGTCATTGCGCTCGTCAAGGCGCTGCTGTGGCTCGTCATCATCGTCGTGTTCGCGCAGGCGATCCTGTCGTGGGTCGCGCCCGACGGCCCGCTCGCCGGCGTGCTGAACGCGCTGACCTTTCCGGTGCTGCGGCCGGTGCGCCGCTTGGTGCCGCCGATCGGCGGCACGCTCGACCTGTCGCCGCTGATCGTGATCGTGCTCGCACAACTGCTGTTGATCACGATCGTGCCGTGGCTGGAGAGCGGGGCGACGAGTCTTTTCATCTGACGCCGCTCATCTGAAGGCTACAACGGATCCCCCTTGTGCATTTGTACGAATCGCGCAGAATGACGCCCCGGCCGCGTCCGACGGCCGTTTCCACAGGGGGATCCAACATGTGTGGCGTTCGCTCGTACTCCGCGCGTAGCCGATCGCGCAGCCTTGCCGCAATCGCCGGTGCATTGATGCTCGTGTCCGCGGGTTCCTCGATGGCAGCGGTCAATGCGTACCTTGTGGTCGATGGCATCGACGGTCCGTCGGCGACCCGACCGCATGCGATCGACCTGTTGTCGTTCTCGCAGGGCGTCAGCACCGCGGTGAGCAGCACCAGAGTCGGATCGTCCGGCGCCGTTGCAGGAAAGGTGAACTGCGGCGATCTTAGTATCGAGAAAGTTCTCGACGCCGCGTCGGTCCCGCTCGTCCAGGGAGCCTTCACCGGTCAGACGTTCGCGAAGGTGCAACTCGTCTACACGAGACCGATAGCTGGCAAAGAAACCGACTACTTCACGCTCACGCTCGGGAGCGTGCTGGTCACTTCGGTTCAGGAGTCGGGCAGCAACGAGAATCCGACCGAGAGCGTGTCGTTCAGTGCGAAGACGTTCACGTACTCGTTCACGCCGCAGAAGCCCGACGGCAGCATCGGTACCCCGATCACGTTCAGCGGGAGCTGTTAAAGCCGGCCGACGCGGCCGCGTGGTTCGCGAGCCGCACGAAATCGTCGACGGAAAGCGTTTCGCCGCGCGCGGCAGGATCGATGCCTGCCGCGCGCAGCGACGTTTCGTCGACAAGCGTCGACAGCGCATTGCGCAGCGTCTTGCGCCGCTGGCCGAACGCCGCGGCGACGATTCGCGCGAACAGCGCTTCATCGACGATGCGCGGGCGATCTTCGCGCAGCGGCATCAGCCGCGCCACCGCCGATTCCACCTTCGGCGCCGGGCGAAATGCGCCCGCCGGCACGGTGAACAGGCGCGATACGCGAAAGCGCGTCTGCAGCATCACGGTCAGTCGTCCGTAATCGGGGGTGCCGGGCACCGCCGTCATCCGCGCCACGACTTCGCGCTGCAGCATCACATGGATGTCGCGCAGGCAGGCCTCGAACGATGCGAGGTGGAACAGCAGCGGCGAGCTGATGTTGTACGGCAGGTTGCCGACGATGCGCAGGCGCTCGCCGAGCGTCGAGAAGTCGAACGCGAGCGCATCCGCCTCGTGCAGCGCAAGGCGATCGGCCGTGAACCGTTCGCGCAGCCGCGCCGCGAGGTCGCGATCGATCTCGACCGCCGCGATGCGTCCGGCGCGATCGATCAGCGCGCCGGTCAGCGCCGCGAGTCCGGGACCGATCTCGACGACGTTGTCGCCCGGTTGCGGATCGATCGCCTCGACGATGCGCGCGACGTAATGCGGATCGGCGAGGAAGTTCTGCCCGAAGCGCTTGCGCGGCCGGTGGCCTTGCATCAACCCGCGAGCGCGATCGCGAGGTCGACGGCGCCGACGAGGCTGCCGACGTCGGCGGTCTTCGCTCCCGCTGCCTCGACGGCAAGATCGAGTGCCGTGCCGTGATCGACCGACGTGCGAATGAACGGGAGGCCGAGCGTCACGTTGATGCCGTGCCCGAAGCTCGCGGCCTTCAGCACCGGCAATCCCTGGTCGTGGTACATCGCGACGATCGCGTCGAAACGCGATGCGACGTCGGGCACGAACACCGTATCGGCCGGCATCGGTCCCGTCACGCTGGCGCCTGCCCTGCGTGCCGCTTCGATGGCGGGTGCGATCACGTCGCGATCCTCGGTGCCGAGGTGGCCGCTTTCGCCGGCATGCGGATTGAGGCCGCACACGGCGATGCGCGGCTCGGCGATGCCGAAGCGCGCCGACAATTCGCGGCGCACGATCGACAGCGTTTCGGTCACCGACGCTTGCGTGATCGCGTCGGCGACCGCACGCAGCGGCAGATGCGTCGTCACGAGCGCGACGCGCAATGCATCGGCGCCGCCGGTGCTCACCAGCATCATCACCACGCGCGGCGTCCCGGTGCGGGCGGCGAAGAACTCGGTGTGCCCCATGAACGAGATACCCGCATCCTGGAAAACGCTCTTCTGCACCGGCCCCGTCACGAGTGCCGCGAACGCGCCCGTCGCACACCCATCGCAGGCGGTTTCGAGCATCGACAGCACGCTGCGCGCATTGGTCGGGTCGGGATGTCCGGGCACCGTCGGCGCGGCGAGCGGCTGGTCCCATACTTCCAGTGCGCTGCCGGGCGGCGCGAACGCGAGCGGCTGGTAGCGCACATACCGCGCGATGGCGCCGATGCGTTCGGCGCGCGCGGCAAGCAGGTCGAAATCGCCGAGCACGACGAGGCGCGCCGGGAAGGGCTGGCTGCGATGGCGTTCGGCCAGGCGTGCAACGAGCTCGGGACCAATGCCGGCCGGCTCGCCGGACGTGATCGCGATCGTCGGAGGGCTCGCCATCAAAGCGGGAGGACGTTCACCGCCGACGCATCGCCGAAGACCTGGACGTCGACGTTCAGCATCGCACGCACGATGTGCCCGGTGAGGCGGTCGGCTTCGACGCTCACCTGCCGGTACCCGGCGAGCGGCTGCGCCGGCTTGCCGAACAGCCAGAGTGCTTCGAGCGGAACCTCGCTGTTGATCTCGCCAGTGTGCTGCACCGCACGCCCGAGCGGCAGCGCGAAGCCTTCGCGTCCGAACACCGGGAACTGGTCGAGCTTCGCCGCATAACGCAGCACTTGCGAGCCCGGGTAGCGCGCCCGCGTATTGAGGTCGTACCAGGCGCCGGGAGGCAGCGCGATGTCGACCTCGCCGCCTTCGCGCACGATGGGAGCGACGAGCAGCGCATCGCCGCACATGAATTGCGTCTCGAAGTCGCGCGCGAGGCGGCTGTCGGGAAAGGCGAGCGCCATCGCCCGCGACACCGGAAGGCCCGTCTGTCGCGCCTGCCCGATCGCCTGCTCGAGGTACGGGATCAACCGGTAACGCAGCGCGAGCCATTTGCGTGCAATGCCCTCGGCTTCCGCGCCGAACGCCCACGGCTCGCGCTCGCCGGCGCCATTGAGGCGCATATGTGAAAAGAAGACGGCGGCTTGCAACCAGCGCACGAACAGCTCCGCCGACGGCGGCGACGAGCCGTAGAAGCCGCCGACGTCGGAGCTGTGATACGGATTGCCGCTCATGCCGAGCGAAAGCCCGCCGCGAACGGACGCCGACAGGCCTTCCCAATCGCTTTGCGGCGATCCGCCGAAGCCGATCGGGTAACGCTGGCTGCCCGCCCAGCCGGCGCGGCTCCAGATCATCGGCGGCCCGTCGTGCGGCTTCTGGAAACGCGACGTCGCCTCGTAAACGCAGCGGTTGTAGAGCAGCGGATACACGTTGTGCAGCCGCGCGCCGGAGTCGCCGTTGAACGCAACCGCATCGTCGGGCACCTGTTCGCCGTATTCGCTCGCGATGACGTCGACGCCATCCTCGAACAGCGACACGTGCTCGTCACGCCACCACGCGAACGCATCGGGATTGGTGAAATCGACGATGCCGCTTTCGGGCATCGGCGACGCGACGTGGCCCGGTTGTGCAGCGCCTTCCCACGCGTGCACGTACGGATCGCCGTCGGCGGTCAGCAGCAGGTACTGTTGCGACGCGAGGTCCTGGAACAGCGGCGAATCGACCGACACGTGCGGGCATTCCGATATGCAAACGCGAAAGTCTCGCTCCTTGATCCTGGCCAGCGCGCGCACCGGGTCGCCCATGCGCTGCGCGTCCCACGTGAAATCGAAGCGCATGTCCGGATCGGAGGTCGTGCCCGAATCGAGCATCAACACATCCGACGGGATCCTGCGCTCGCGCAGCCGCGTCGCGACGCCGATCGCCGTGTCGGCGCTGCCATACGAAGTGCGCGACACCCACAGGCCGAGGCTCCAGCGCGGCACGGCCGCGGGCCGCCCCGTCAACTGCGTGTAGAGATCGACGATCGCGGCCGGCGATTCGCCGGCAAACACGAAAAGGTCGAGTGCTTCGTCTTCGACCATCATCGCGTAGCTGCGATGCGACCAGTCGGGATGGCCCACACCGTGCGTGACCATGCCGGGCGTGTGCACGAAGGTGCCCCACGCACCCTTGCCGGATCCGGTGCTCCACGCGAACGGCGTTCCCTTGTAGGTGCGCCCGGTGTTGACGCCGTGCGCGTCCTGCACGTGCGAATGAACGAGCTGTCCGCGCTTGTCGAGCGGGCCGAACTGTTCGCCGAATCCGTACACCGGTTCTCCGGTCGTGAGCGCAAACGCGGCCGACCAGAGACCGCCCTGGCGCAGGCGCCCGAGCGTCGGCAGGCGGGGAGCGCCATCGGGCTTTTCGTCGGTGATCGAGCGCAGGACGACCTGGTCTTTCCACAGCACGCGAAGCTTCAGCGGCGAGCCGCGCAATTCGAGCGCCGAATCGCCGGCGGTGAACGTCCACGACCCGGGTGCGCGCTGCGCGATCGTGCACGTCTTCGGACGCGCGGCGAGGATGCCGTAGTCGGGGCGCGTGCTCGGACCGACGCGTAGACGAAACATGCCGGGACCGAAGCATTCGACGTCGAGAACGTCGCCCGTTGACGTTGCAAACGCCGCACCGGCCGCGGTCGATCCGAGGCTGTGCGGGACGTCGAGACGCAGGTAGTGCGCGGGGTCGAGCTGCATCGGCCGTTACGCGCGCACGTGCGCTTCGGGCATGCCCGGCGATTCGACGCGCAGCGCGAAGATGCCGCCGCTCTGCGGGAATCGCTCGAGCTCCGCCGCGTCGCGCTTCTGCCGCGCAGTCGTCACGAACAGCGTGCGCAGGTCGGCGCCGCCGAACGCGCACATCGTGGGGCACATTGCGGGGACCCGGTACTCGGCGAGCGTGACTCCGTCGGCGGCGAGCTCGACCAGCTTGCCGCCGCCGTAGTGCGCCGCCCAGTAATGACCCGCACCGTCGACGGTGCCGCCGTCGGGCCGCTCGCCTTCGCCGGTCCAGCGGGCGAACGTGCGCGCATGGCTCGGTGTACCGGTCGCCGCGTCGTAGTCGAATGCGCGAATGGTTTGAGCCGGCGTATCGGCGTGGTACATCGTGCGCCCGTCGGGGCTCCATGCGAGGCCGTTGCTGATCGTCATGCCGCCGAAGAGGCGCGTCAGGCCGAAGTTGTCGTCGAGACGGTACAGCGCCGCGCCGTTCGCGTCGCGCTTCTCGTTCATCGTGCCGACGACAAAGCGGCCCTGCGGGTCGCAGCGCCCGTCGTTGAAGCGATAGTGCGCGGTGTCGTACGGCGCACCGGCGACACGGCGGACCAGCCGCCCGTCGCGATCGCACAGCCAGATGCCGCTGCGCAGCGCGACGACGAAGCCGCCGCCTTCGCGAAACGCATAGCATCCGATCGATTCGGGCATCGGCATCGCAACGTTCTCGCCGCTCGCCGGATCGAAGCGGTTGAGCGACGGCGCGTTGATGTCGATCCAGTACAGCGCCTGCTCGGCAACGGACCACAGCGGGCATTCGCCGAGGCTTGCACGCACGTCGAGCACACACGCGAACCCGGTGGAAACGGCGGTCATCGAACGGGATGGGAAGCGGCGGCAGGCGCCTTCAAGCGCATCGTACAAGAAAAGGCCGCACCGGGCGGAAGCACGCGCATCCCCGTTCCCGCGGCCCCCGCGGCGCTGCGATTGAACGCGTCCGTTTCGTGCGTCACCGGCTCGATCGCGGCGAAATCCGCACCCGCCGGCGCGTAGACGACGACATAGGCCAGTGCGCGGTCGGCATCGATGCGCACCCTCGTGCCGCGCGCATCGTCGACCAGCATTGCGCTCCGGCCCCAGCCGGTGAACACGTTATCGAGCACGATCGCATCGAGCGCGCGGCCACGGCTGAACCGCCATTGCGAGGGCACGTCAACGAGCGTTCGGGGGAGCTGCGTCGCATCGTTTTCCCAGACGCGCTCGGCGTCGAAGCGCAAACATGTCGTCGCGGTCTTCGGAAAAAACGGATGGAAGCCGAGTCCGAATGGAAATGGCGTGTCCGACGCGTTCTTCAGGGTGAGCGTCACGACGAGCGAGGCTGCCCGTGCATGCTCGTCGGCTTCGACGTCGGCGAGATGAAACGTCTGGGTCGCCTCGAACGCCCAGGGCCAGGCACGCGCGTTCTCGCCGAGCGCATCGTGATGCAGCGTGAGCCGCGCACGGGAGAGCGATGCCTCCGCCACTGTCCACGCGCGCTGCCAGCCAACGCCGTGGATCGCATGCGGATGCGAGCCGAAATTGCGCGCGAGTTCATGGCGCCGCCCGGCGAACTCGAGCTCGGCATTGCGGATGCGATTCGAGTACGGAACGAGCGGATAGCAGGCGGCACGGCGCACGTCGCGCGCGTCGAGCGCGGCAGCGGAGGTTGGGCGCAGCACCGGCTTGCCATCGACGGCGAAGCGCGTGATCGCGCCGCCGAGTTCGGGTGCGATCGCCACGCTTGCCGCGGTGGTTGCGAGTTCGAGGATGCGCATCGGTGGCCGGTGTTGCGTCGGGCTCTTGCGGACATTGTACGAACTGCGCGAATATGCGTCCCCGCAGGCGGCGGTTCCGACCGCCAATCATCGAGGAGGACAGCATGAAGCACGCAGTGCGCAACGCCGTCATGGCGACCGCCGTGGCGGCAGCGCTCGGTATCGTTGCGGGCGCGACGTCGGCAGCCGACAGAAAGAGCACCGCCGTTTCCGCGCACGACCATGGGCGCTACCTGGTAACGATAGGCGGATGCAACGATTGTCACACGCCGGGATACGCGATGAGCGGCGGAAAGGTCGACGAAAAGCAGTGGCTGACGGGCGACGCGCTCGGGTGGCGCGGCCCGTGGGGCACCACGTATCCGATCAACCTGCGCCTCTACATGCAGGCGATTTCGGAGAAGGCATGGGTCGACAAGGCGCGCCACCTGACCGCGCGCCCGCCGATGCCGTACTGGGCGCTCAACCAGATGACGGACGCCGACCTGCGCGCGCTCTACCGCTACGTCCGCAGTCTCGGTCCCGCCGGTCACCCAGCGCCCGATTACGTCCCGCCGACTCAGGAGCCGAAGCCGCCGTACGTGACATTCCCGGCGCCGCCGAAGTAATGTTCGAACGGCGGCTATAATCGCTCCGTCCGGGAGGCTTCTTCGCCTCCCGATTTTTTTGCGCTTCGACGCGCACGCTGCAATGCGCCGCTTCGCCAGCTATCCCGACTTTCGCGAGGGCTTCGTCGAAATGCTGCCCGCGGCGGTCGCGCTGGTGCCGTTCGGCCTCGTGTGCGGCGTCGGCGCCGCGGCCGCCGGTGCTTCGCTCGCAGGCGCCATCGGTCTGTCGGCCATCGTTTTTTCCGGCGCCGCGCAGATCCTCGCCGTGCAACTGCTCGCCGCGGGCGCCCCGCTCGCGGTGATCGTCCTGACGTGTTTCGTCGCCGGGCTGCGCTTCCTGATCTACAGCGCGGCGATGGCGCCGTACCTGCGGCCATTGCCTGCGCGCTGGCAGAACGGACTCGCCTTCCTGTTGACCGACCAGGCGTTCGCCGCTGCCGTGCGCCGCTTTGACGCGGGCGGCGACGCGCGCGCGGCAGGCGCGCATTTCCTCGGCAGCGGATTCGCATTGTGGGCGTTCTGGCAGCTGACCAACGTCGCCGGCTACTTCGCCGGCAACCTGATTCCGCCCGCCTGGTCGCTCGACTTCGCGGTGCCCCTCTGCTTCATCGCACTCGTCGCGCCGCACTTTCGCACGTCGCCGACCATCGTCGCCGCCCTCGTCGCCGGCGTTGGCGTGCTGGCGCTCGCGTCGTTGCCGATGAAGCTCAATCTGATCGTGGCCGGCGTCGCGGGCATCGCCGCCGGAACGCTCGCCGATTTCGCGAAGGAGCGATGGACGGCGCGCTGAAGCTCTGGTCGGTGGTGGTCATCGTCGGCGTGCTGAACTATCTGTCGCGCGTGTCGTTCATCGCCATCTTCGCGCGCCGGCACGTGCCCGTGCTGCTCGCGCGCGCATTCCGCTATGTGCCCGCGGCGATGCTGACAGCACTCGTGCTGCCGATGATCGTGGTCGCGCCCGGCACGCCGGTGATCGCATCTGCGCCCAGGATCGTCGCGGCGATCGTGGCGGGCGTCGTGGCATTCGTGACGCACAGTACGCTGAAGACGCTCGCAACGGGCATGCTCACGCTGTGGGTGCTGCAACTCGCCGGCTCGGCATTCGGCTAACATCGGAGTCCATCCAACTCCGGGAACGCGAATGGCAGAGCGCTTCATTGCACCGGTGACCCTGCAGGGCCGGCATGTCACCGTCGAGCCTCTCGGAGCGGCGCATCTCGATGCGGTCCGTGCCGCCGCGAACGATGGCGAGTTATGGCGGCTCTGGTATACGTCGGTGCCTGCGCCGGAACGCACCTCCGCATGGCTCGCGGCGGCCCTGGACATGCGCGAGAAGCAGGGTGCGATGCCGTTCGTCGTGCGCGACAACACCGACGGCAGCCTCGTCGGCAGCACGCGCTATTTCAACGTCGACGCCGTCAACCGCCGGCTCGAGATCGGCCACACCTGGTATGCGAAGCGCGCGCAGCGCACGGCGATCAACACCGAGTGCAAGCTGCTCCTGCTGACGCATGCGTTCGAGACGCTGCGCTGCATCGGCGTCGAGTTCAGGACGCACTGGTTCAACCACGCGTCGCGCACCGCCATAGCGCGGCTTGGCGCGAAGCAGGACGGCGTGCTGCGCAATCACCAGCTGATGCCCGACGGCAGCCGCCGCGACACCGTCGTATTCAGCATCGTCGACGGCGAATGGCTCGCCGTGAAGGCGCATCTGCGCTTCCTGCTGGATCGCCCGCGCTGAGGCGAGCAACGTGTCGCGGCGTGACCGATACGCTGCGGGTCGCGATCGGCCGCTCTCGCGGCGCAGCTACGCGGCGTCGGCCTGCAGTGCGGGCGCTGCGTGCGCCGGTGCGGCGGTCGAGGCGGCAACGCGCGAGGCATCCGCCGATTGTCCGAACGTTATGCGCACATAGGTCCCGGTGCCGCTCGGTGGCACGATGATGTCGACGACGGCATCGTGGCGGGTCGCGCCTTCCCTGACGATCGCGAGCCCGAGGCCCGAGCCGTCGCCGCCGGCACGCTCGCCGCGGTAGAACCGCTCGAACACGCGTGCGCGCTCGCCTTCGGGAATGCCGACGCCGTTGTCCTCGACGCCGAAAAAGACGGCCGCCGCATCCGTGCCGCAGCGAACGGTGACCGTACCGCCGCGCCGTGTGTAGCGCAACGCGTTGTCGATCAGATTGTCGAGCATGTCGGCGAGGAGCGTCTCGTCGCCATCGACGCATGCGCCGGCGAGCTCGAAGCCGAGATCGATGTTGCGGTCGATCGCGCGGGCGATCCATTGCGCGCCGACGCGCTCGCACATCGCGCCGAGGTCCACCTTCATGAATTCCCGCCGGTCCTGCACGGCCTGCTCGGCACGTGCGAGTGCCAGGAGCCGGTTCGTGAGCTTGCCCGTGCGGAGCACCGCATCGCGCATTTTCACGAGCGTCGCGCGATCGGCCGCGGACTGCGATTCGCGCAGGCCGAGCTCGAGCTGCATCTGCAGCCCTGCGAGCGGCGTACGCAGCTGATGCGCCGCATCGGCGAGGAAGCGGCGCTGCGATTCGCTGGTTTCGTGGATGCGCTGGAACAAGCGATTCAGCGCGATGATCGCGGGGCGCACCTCGGAAGGCGCATGCGACTCGTCGACGGCGCGAAGGTCGTTCGGCGAGCGCTGCGACAGTTCGCTGCGCAGCTTGCGCAGCGGGGCAAGCCCGTGGCTCACACCGAACCAGACGAGCGCGACGGCGACGACCACGACGAGCAATAGCGGCACGAGACCCGTGAGAATGATTTCCCAGACGAGGCGGTCGCGCTTGTTCGTCGTCTCGGCGACGTACACCTCGAAGCCGCCGTCGGTGCGCATGGCGGCGATGCGCACCGCACTTCCTGCGACGCTCGTGCTGTAGAACACCGGCACGCGAGGGACGAGCTGTTCCGGCGCGGACGGAATATCGCGCGCACCGCCGGCAAACCATTTTCCGGCAGGCCCGCGCACCTGGAAGAAGACGCGGTCGGAGCCGTCGAAAAGGAGCGCCTCCTGCTCGCGCGGCGACAGCGACAGCGCGGGTCCGTCGGCCCCCTGGCGCACGTTCTGCACGATGTCCATCAACGGATCGAGCAGCGCGTGGTCGTACGCGTCGTTCGCGACGCGATAGGCGACGAACCACGTGACGCTTCCGCTCAGCACGAGCAGCGCGACGAGCGACACCATCAGCACCTTCAACAGGCGCGCCTGGATGCTTCCCGCGTCGTCCGCGTTACGCATGCGGCTGCTCCCACAGGTAGCCGAAGCCGCGCACCGTCCGGATGGCGATGCCGGCCGGTTCGAGCTTCGCGCGAAGACGCGACACGTACACCTCGACGGTATTCGGCGCGATCGGCGTGTCGGTATCGCCCAGCGTCTTCGCGATCGTGAGCTTCGACAATGCGTGGCCGGGACGCGTGAGGAAGAGCTCGAGCAGCGTCCATTCGCGCGCCGTCAGCTCGACAGGCTTGCCATCGATCTTCGCCCGCTTGGCGGCGCTTTCGACGACCAGGTTGCCGGCGACGAGCCGCGGCGCGAGCGCCGGTTTCGCGCGCCGCAGCAGCGCGCGCACGCGCGCTTCGAGCTCGGACAGCGAGAACGGTTTCGTCAGGTAGTCGTCGGCGCCGAGGTCGAGGCCGTGCACGCGCTCGTCGACCGCTTCGCGCGCCGTAACGACGAGGACGGGCATTTCATCGGCGCGCGCGCGCAGGCGCCGCAGAATTTCGAACCCGTCGAAATCCGGCAGGCCGATATCGAGCAGCAGCAGGTCGAAGCGGTGATCGCGCAGCAGCCGATCGGCGTCGTGCCCGCGCCGCGCGTGTCCGACACCGTAGCCCTGCTGTTGGAGTGCGCGAAGCAGGCTTTCGGCGAGCAGCGGATCGTCTTCGACGACGAGGATGCGCAAGGCCGTCCTTTCCGGCCGCAATCAGTGAACGGGAGGCCGACGTGGCGGCGGCAAACGATCGCCGCCGCCACCCCTGCCTTGCTGCAACCGCACGCCCGCGGAGGAGGCGGGCGCGCGGCGAGGAGAGCTAGAAGTCGTAGGTGATGCCGACGGAGATCGCTTTCAGTATAGCGCCAGCAAAGCACGCGCCGGTCGCGTCCTTGCAGTCGACGACGTTGCCGTGTCCGCTCGCACCGAGATCGTAATGCGCGCCGACGTGATTCCTCTGTTCGGCGAAGACCGCGTACCACGTCGTGCGGTTGTCGGCGAAATGGTGCTTGTAGCCGACCGCGTACATGTTGGCTTCGTTGTCGATCGGGCCCGCGAAGTTCGCGAGGCTGTCGGTCGCGTTGATCGCCGCACCCGGGTCGCCCGGCGTCTTGCCCGCATGCGCCCAGCCGATGTTGAAATCGTCTGCCGGCGTGATCTTCTGGGTCAGCGCGAGCCAGGTGGCCGTATGCCGCGTGCGCTCGTTGAAGTTGTCGTCGGGCGCGTTGCGGTGCAGGCGCTCGTAGATCGCGTTGATCGTGGTGCCGGTTTGCTTGAACTGGTACTGCACGCCGACCTTGACCGCGCTTTCGTCTGCAACACCGACTGCGCCGGGTGGCGGAATGCCGGGAATGAAGGACCCGCCTTCGTCGCCGGTGCGATTCACTTTCGCATGGTGCTCGTACGCCACGATCGCATACCAGGGCCCTTGCGCATAAACGAGCGACGTGCTCCACAGGTCGCCGAACGATCCGTCGCCGCAGGGCTCGCCATTGCCGCCGGCACAGATCGGCTCTCCGCGCGGAAGAATGCTGTTGTCGTCCGAGCGGTTCTGCCCCGGCGAGAACAGCAGATTGAATGCGAAGCCGTTGAACTTCGGGGATTCGTACCAAACGGCGTGCGGTACGCGCGTGTCGAACTCGGCACGGTTGTCGCCGCCGCTGTTGCCGAGGATGCTGTTGTAATCCCCGACGCTCGACGAAAACGGATCCATTCGGGACGTCGACGTCTTGTACGGCGCGTCGGTCTTGCCGAGTTTCACGGCACCAAATGCGCCCTCGAGCCCGACGAAGCTGTTGCGCGAACCCAGTCCCTGCTTGATCTGCGCGTCGCTCGTCGGTCCGGGTGTGTTGACGTAGGCGACCTCGGTTTCGAACTGGAAGAGGCCGGTGATGCCCGGGATGAGCTCGCGATCGCCGCGGATGCCGAAATACGAAAGATTGCTCGCTTCCTGCAAAAGCCATCCGTTCTTGCCCTGGGCGCCGAAGCGGTTCTTGAGTCCGTTGTCGACCTCGTCGACCGACAGGTCGGCGTGGCCGTAAATCTGCACTTCGCCCTTGCCGACTTCGAATGTAAACCCGGCGTTGGGCTTCATGCGGATGAACGGCCTTTCCTTCTCGGCGGCCGCCTCTTTGTTCTTCGCCTCCTGCAAGTTGTACAGCTGCGTCTTGACCGCATCGAGCTGCTTCTGCAGCGCTTCCATCTGCGCTTTCATATCGCTGACGTCGTCGGCATGCGCGACGCTCGTTACGCCGAACGCGGCAATGCCGGCCAGCATCAGCATGTTCCGGAACTTCATGCTTCCTCCTCGAACGGGATGGTTGCTGCACGCCGCGCGATTGGCTCTCGCGGCCTTGCTTCAACGTTGATCCGTGCCCGGGGGAAAGGCAACGCGACGCGCAGGTGCCAGCGCAGCGTTCGCGCGTATCGATGACCAGAACGCCACAGCGTCCGGCGAAGTCTTGCGCGCGGCTGACATGTTGCTGACATTTCGCTGACATCGGCGAGAGATGCCGCTCGCCGGCGCGTCACGGCGCATCGCTTCGCACGCACAATGAAAAAGGCCGCGGACATCCGCGGCCTTTTCATAGGACCGGACGCTCCCGGTCGTTCGTCGCTCGATCAGCCGACGCGCACCGGCACGAAGATCTTCTGGCCGTTGCGCTCGATCAGCAGAGCGATGTTCTTGCCCGCCTTGTCGACCTGCTGCTTCAGCCCTTCGACCGTCGTGACCTTCGCCGAACCGACGCTGACGATCACGTCGCCCGGCTGAATGCCGGCCAGCGCCGCCGGACCGCTCGCGTTCTCGACGACGAGTCCGCCGTGTCCAACTTCCTGCTTTTCGTCGGGCGTCAGCGCCCGCACGGCGAGGCCGAGCTTCTCGTGCGACAGCGACGACTTGTCGTTGCTCGCCACCTTCTCGGCGTTGTCGAACGAGCCGATCGTCGCGGTCAGCGTCACCGGCTTGCCGTCGCGCCACACTTCGACGTTCACCTTCGTCCCGGGCGCCATGTTGCCGATGCGGCTCGTCACGTCGGTGCTGTCGCCGACCGGCTCGTTGTCGATCTTGCGGATCACGTCGCCGGTCCTGAAGCCGGCCTTGGCCGCCGGGCTGTTCTCCTCGACGGTGCCGACCAGCGCACCATTCGAGTCGGGGAGGTTGAAGCTCTCGGCGAGCGTCTGGTCGAGGCCCTGGATGCCGATGCCGAGGCGCCCATGGTTGACCTTGCCGTGCTCCTTGAGCTGCATCGCGACGTTCTGCGCGACGCTCGCCGGGATCGCGAACGACAGGCCCATGAATCCGCCGGAACGGCTGTAGATCTGCGAGTTGACGCCGACCAGCTGTCCGGCGGTATTGAGCAGCGGACCGCCCGAGTTGCCGGGATTGACGGCGACGTCGGTCTGAATGAACGGCGTCATCTGCCCGCCGGGCAGCGCGCGATGCACGCCGCTCACGATGCCGGCCGTCACGCTGTTCTCGAAGCCGAACGGCGAGCCGATCGCGATCACCCATTCGCCCTGCTTCGCGGGCGCGGGGTTCGACAGGTCGATCGCGGGCAGCGGCTTCTTCGCGTCGATCTTGATCAGCGCGATATCGGTGCGCTTGTCGGCGCCAATGACTTTCGCGGTGAATTCGCGGCGGTCGGTCAGCTTCACCGTCACGGTGTTCGCGCCGTCGACGACGTGGGCATTCGTGACGATGTAGCCATCGGGGCTGACGATGAATCCCGAGCCGACGCCACGCGACGGCACGGCGCGCGGCTGGATATTGAGCCCGGGCCCGTTCGGCATGCCGAAGCGCTTCAGGAATTCGTTCAGCGGATTGTCTTCGTCGTCCTGGTCGAGCCCGGTGGCCTTCGTCGTGCCCACCGTGCTGATGTTGACGACCGCGGCACCGTCACGTTCGACGAGCGCGGTGAAATCGGGCAGCCGCGCGGCGGCGGTCGAGGCGACCGGCGACGTGATGGCCGGTGGCGTTGCCGCGTTGGCGAGCGACAGCGCGGGCGCATCGAGTCGGTTGTAGCCTGCGCCGACGGCGAGGCCGAAGCCCGCGGCCGCAAGCGCGACAGTGATCTGCTTCAGGTGGAATTTCGCTTGCATGGATGCACTCCTTGGAAACGAGGGGCCTCTGATGCGAGGCCGGCACGGTGAATATACGGACGCCCGCTTAACGACACCTTAAGAGGGCGCGTTTGCGGCCTGATCCTTGCGGTTCCGGGGCGGCCCCGCTCCGTCATCCGTCTCCTCGGGCTCACGCGGAAAACGCACGCGGACCACGAGCCCGTCGCCCGCGCCGGCCGCATCGAGGGTGATCGACGCCCGGTGCGCATCGGCGATGCGCTTGACGATCGAAAGTCCGAGGCCGCTGCCCGGCTCGACGTTGTCGTCGCCGCGATAGAAGCGGTCGAAGACGCGCTCGCGCGCCTCGGCCGGGATGCCGGGGCCGGTGTCGGCGACGCTCAGCGTGACAGCCTCGTCGTCGCGGTCGACCGATACGTCGATCCGTCCGCCGCGCGGCGTGTAGCGCAGCGCGTTGTCGATCAGGTTCGACAGCAGGATGCCGAGGCTCGCCGGATCACCGGTCACGACGGCCGGCGTTTCGCGTGCAAGGCCGAGGTCGATCGACTTGTCGGCGGCGAGCGCCGCCCGCGCGACGATCGCATCCTTCGCGAGCACGACGATGTCGCATTCGGTGCGTGTCTGCGCCATCGCCTCGGGCTCGACCCGGGCGAGCGTCATCAGCTGCTCGACGACGTGCGATGCGCGCGCGACGCCCGCTTCGAGATCGTCGAAGGCGGCCGCGACCTCGTGCGGCTCGCTCGCCCGGCGTGCGAGGTCGAGCTGCAGCTTCAGTGCGGCGAGCGGCGTGCGCAACTCGTGTGCGGCATCGGCCGTGAAGCGCCGCTGTGACGCGATGGCGCTCGAAAGCCGATCGAGCAGTCCGTTGAGGCTTGCGGCGAGTGGCTGCAGCTCGTCCGGCAGCGCGCGCTCGGACAGCGGCGCGAGCGCGTCGGGGCGCCGCTTCGATACGGCCTTCGACATCGACTCCAGCGGCTCGAGCCCGCGTCCGACACCCACCCAGATCAGCACGCCGAAGAACGGGATCAGCGCGAGAAACGGGACGAGCGTGCGCAGCGCCGTTTGCGTGGCGATGGCGGCGCGCTCGTCCTGCGCCTGCGCGACCTGCAGCGCGTGCGTTCCCTGCACCAGCGTATAGACGCGCCAGTCGCGTCCGTCGTGGCGAATCGTCGAATACCCTTCGGTGGCCGGCACCGGCAGGCCCATCCCCGGCTGCGACCAGTACACGAGCACGCCGTCGCGGTCCCAGATCTGCGTCACGAGCTCGGTCACACCCTCTCCGCGCGGTGCCTGGCGCGCGTCGAAGCCGGGCCGGCGCCCGCGCAGCAAGTCGTCGATGCGCGTCGAGTACGCGAGCTGCTTCAACTGGAGGTCGAGCAGTTCGCCCACTTCCCGCCGCGCCGCGAGATAGGTGACGCCGCTGGCGGCGAGCGCGATCGCCGCGAGGCCCGCAAGGAGCCAGACGAGGAGCGTGCGCCGGATCGAGTTCATGAAAGCAGGAATGGGCTCAGAGTCGGCCGTCCTGCGAAAGCGCGTCCACGACCCTACGCGAGCGCGTAGCCGACGCCGCGCAACGTGCGGATCGCCTCGCTGCCGAGCTTCTTGCGCAGGTTGTGGACGTGGACTTCGACGGCATTGCTTTCGACCTCATCCCCCCAGCGGTAAATGCGCTCCTCGAGTTGCGCCTTCGACAGGGCGGCGCCGGGCCGCTCGAGCAGTGCAGCGAGCAGTGCGAACTCGCGCGCCGAAACGTCCACCGGCCTGCCGGCCTGCGTCACCGCGTGCGTGACCGTGTCGAGCGCGATGTCGCCGTGGCGCAGCACGTTGCCTTCGCGGCCGATGTCGCGGCGAAGGAGCGCGCGCATCCGTGCGCCGAGCTCGTCGAGGCTGAACGGCTTCGTGAGGTAATCGTCGGCACCCGCGTCGAGGCCCGCAACGCGGTCGGCCACCGCGTCGCGCGCCGTCACGATCAGCACGCGCACGCGGTTGCCGCCGCGCCGCAATTCGCGAAGCAGCTCGAGACCGCTCTTGCGCGGCAGGCCGAGATCGAGCAGCACGAGCGCATACGCGCCTTGAGCAAGATCGAGCGCCGCCTTCGCCGCCACGCCATCGGTCACCCGGTCGACCGCATACCCGTCCTGCGTCAGCGCCTGCTGCAGCGTCTTGCCGATCATCGGGTCGTCTTCGACGAGCAGGATGCGCATGAGGCACTCCGGGATCGTCCGATTCTAAGGCGGCAAGCTTAAGCGAGGCTGAATCCGGACGGCGCGGCGCGCCGTACCAGCAGTCATGCCTTCCTTATCGGCCGCGCGAATGCCCGCTCGACTGCATCCGGATCGTGCGCCGCTGCGTAAGCCGTTCATGGCCATCCTGAAACCCGGTCGGCGAAACCTGGCATTGGCGGCCGTTTGCCTGATGCTGTGCGCAAGCGCCGGCGCAACGCCGTACGTGCCGGCCGACGACCGGATCGTTCTCGAGCGCCTTCCCGAAAAGGGCGATCCCGCGCTGGCGCACTTGAAGCGCATGCGGGCCGAACTGGCCGCGAACCCCCGCGACCTCGACATTGCCGTCCCCGTCGTGCGCCGGGCGCTCGAAGCCGCCCGGACGCTCGGCGATCCGCGCTTTCTGGGCGAGGCGCAGGCGGCGCTGGCGCCATGGTGGAAAGCCGCAGATGCGCCACCCATCGCGGTGCTGCTGCGCGCGACGCTGAAGCAAAGCGAGCACGACTTCGCGGGCTCGCTCGCCGATCTCGATCCGCTGCTCGAAGCGAATCCGGCGATGGCGCAGGCCCGGCTCACGCGCGCGACCGTCCTCACCGTGCTCGGCCGTTACGCCGATGCCCGTCGCGATTGCGCGTCACTTGCTGGCCGCGTCGCGCCCGTCGTGGTGATCGGTTGCGAGGCAGGGCCGGCGAGCCTGTCGGGCGAGGCGAGGGCGGCATACGACGCGCTCGCGGGCATCCTCGCGCGTCAGGACGCCGACCCTGGCGTGCGCGAATGGGCGCAAACGCTCGCGGCCGAGATCGCCGCGCGCCGCGGCGACTTTACCGCGGCGGAGGCGCATTTCCGTGCTGCGCGTGCGCTCGACCCGCGCGATGCATATTTGAAGGGCGCCTACGCCGACTTCCTGCTCGATCGGGATCGGCCGCGCGACGTGCTGCCGCTGCTGCGCGACGACACGCGCAACGACACCTTGCTGCTGCGCCTCGCGCTCGCCGAGCGGCGGCTTCCCGACCAGCGCGGCATCTTTACCGAACATCGCAGCGACCTCGCGGCGCGCTTCGACGCGGCGCGCCGGCGCGGCGACAGCGTGCACCGGCGCGAGGAGGCGCAATTCCGGCTGGTCATCGAAGGCGACGCGCACGCAGCGCTCGCACTTGCACGCGAGAACTGGGCGGTGCAACGCGAACCGGCCGATTTGCGCATCCTGATCGAGGCGGCGCGCGCCGCGGGCGACGCCGCCGCATTGAAGATCGCGACCGACTGGATCGCCGCGCACCACCTCGAAGACGCGGCCGTGCTCGCCGGGCTGCAGGTGGTCCGATGATCCGCATCATCGTGCTGCTTGCCTGCGCGATCCTCGCCGCGCCGGCGTTCGCGCACAAGGCCAGCGACGCGTATCTGACGATCGAACGCGACGGCGCGTCGCTGCGCGGACAGTGGGACATCGCGCTGCGCGATCTCGACAACGCGCTCGGGCTCGACGCGAACGCCGACGGCGACATCACGTGGGGCGAAGTGCGCATGCGCGAGACGGACATCGCTGCGTATGCGATGCGGCGGCTGCAGCTGTCCTCGCGCGGCGAGCGCTGCACGCTGGCGCCGCTCGCTTACCTCGTTGACACCCATACCGATGGTGCGTACGCGGTGCTGAAGTTCAGCGGTGCCTGCTTGCACGCCGGACCGACGCTCGCCATCGACTACCGGCTGTTCGAGGGCCTCGACCCGCAGCATCGCGGGCTGTTGAACTACGTCGAGCACGGGCAGAGCCGGAGCGTCGTGTTCAGCGCCGACACGCCGCAGCGGATCGTCGGCGGCGACAGCGGGGGCGCCTGGCGGCAGTTCGCCACTTATGTCGATGAAGGCGTGTGGCACATCTGGACGGGCTTCGATCACATCCTGTTCCTGTTGTCGCTGCTGCTGCCGGCCGTGTTCGTGCGGATGCCGGACGGCTGGCGCTCGTCGATGTCGTTTCGAGCTTCGTTCGTCGACGTGGCGAAGGTCGTCACGGCGTTCACGCTTGCGCACTCGATCACGCTGACGCTGGCGGCGCTGTCGATCGTCGTGCTGCCGTCGCGGCTCGTCGAATCCGGCATTGCCCTGTCGGTGGTGCTGGCCGCGCTCAACAACCTGTTCCCGGTGGTTGCGAATGGTCGCTGGCTCGCGGCGTTCGGATTCGGTCTGCTGCACGGCTTCGGCTTCGCCGGCGCGCTGCACGACCTCGGTCTTCCCGCGGGGTCCCTCGCACTGTCGCTTGCGGGCTTCAACCTCGGCGTCGAGGCGGGCCAGCTCGCGATCGTCGTGCTCTTTTTGCCGCTGGCGTTCGCGCTGCGCTCGACCTGGGCTTATCGGCGGATGGTCTTCGCGGGCGGCTCGGCCGCCATCGCGATGGTCGCGTCGGTCTGGCTCGTCGAGCGTGCGTTCAACGTCGGCGTATTCAGTGCGCTCGCCGCACGATAGTCGTCAAACCCTGGAGAAGACATGAAACGATTCGCACGCGTCATCGGCGGCCTCGCGCTCTGCGGCGCCGCGCTGTGGAGTGGAGGCACGCTGGCTGCAAGTCACCGCGAAGCGCCGCTCATTGCGCAGGATCCCACTGCCGACAACACCGACTTCTACATGTTTCGCAGCTGGACCAATCCTGGCAACGTCGTTTTCATCCTCAACGCGATCCCGCTGCAGGAACCGGGCGGCGGACCGAATTACTACAATTTCGGCGACGACGTGCTGTACAGGATCAACGTCGACACGAATGCGGACGGCGCGGAAGACCTCTCCTATGAAGTCCGCTTCAAGACCCAACTGCGCGGGCCGCTCACCAGTCTCGAGCTGCCGCTCGCCTCGGTGGCGCTCCCGCCGATCACCGCGCTCGACGGTGCCGGCTCGGAGGGCCTGATCCTGCGCCAGAGCTACACGGTAACGCAGGTGCGCGGCAACGTCCGGGTCAACCTCGGCACGCAAACGATGTACGCGGTGCCGTCGAACGTCGGGCCGCTGACCATGCCCAACTACGAGGCGCTCGCCGCGCAGGGCGTCTACCCGCTGGCGAACGGCGGCAAGGTCTACGCCGGCCAGCGCGGAGAGTCGTTCTACATCGATCTCGGCGCAGCATTCGACACGCTGAACCTGCGGCGCACGCCCCCGATCCTGACCGCCGCCGAGGACGCCAACGATGCGGTCAATCCGTTCGGCAACAACCTGCTCTCGGGCTACAACGTGAGCTCGATCGCGATCGAGGTGCCGATCAGCTCGGTCACTGGAAACGCGAATTCGGTGATCGGCGCGTATGCATCGACCGAGCGCCAGAAGGTGCGCGTGCTGAGCGCGCAACCGGGAAGGCATGGCGGCAGCCTGAACCTGCTCGGCCCCAATGGTGACGAGAACGCCGATCCGGGCGATAACGCGGTTCACGGGGGCTCCTTTGTCCAGGTGTCGCGTCTCGGCAACCCGCTCGTCAACGAACTGGTCATCGGCACCGGCACGAAGGATCGCTGGAACGCAACCGATCCCAAGGATGAAGCGCAGTTCCTGGGCTTCTACCAAAACTCGCGTCTTGCCACCGCGATGAACATCCGTTTCGGCACCAACTTTCCGACGACCGGCCGGAGCGATCTCGTCAACGCGCTCCTCAAGTATCCGTCGCAGCCGCAGACGGGAACCTGCGGCCGCCGCGATTGTGCCGAGCTGCTGCGGCTCAATCTTGCGGTTGCGCCGACGCCGCCCGCGCAGCAGAAGCGGCTCGCGGTCCTCGCGGGCGACAACGCCGGCTGGCCCAACGGCCGGCGGCCGAACGACGATGTCACCGACATTGCGCTTCGCGTCGTTGCCGGATTCCTGCTGAATCCGGCGGGTACGCCGGCGCTCGGCGACGGCGTCAACTTCAATAGCGGCGCGGAGGGAAGCAATCTGACCGCGAACGGCATCTACACGGTATTTCCGTACCTGCCGACGCCGCACGACGGGCGCAATCGCCGCCATATCGACTGCGGGGAGCCGCTGGGCAATCCCTGCAATTAGGCCGCTTCCAGCCGACCGGCAACCAAACGGCGGAGCGATCCGCCGTTTAGTGTTCTGCACACCGCGAAAGGGCCCGATGTCGTCGCGCGGTAAAATGCGAAATGAGTATCGAATCCGGTTCGCGCGCCCGAATGCGCCGGCTTTTCGCAGAATCCCATACCCGTCTCGCCGCAATACCGCTCGCCGTTGCGCTGTTCATCGGCCCGGCAGCCGCCCTCGCGCACGACTACGCACTGGGCAATCTGCAGATCGCTCATCCGTACGCGCGCCCGACGCCCCCCGGTGCACGCACCGGCGGAGCGTATTTCACGGTCCGCAACAATGGTGAGAAGGCCGATCGCCTGCTGCGCGTGGCATCGCCGGCCGCACAAAGCGTGGAGCTGCATTCGATGACGATGGACGGGAATCTGATGAAGATGCGCGCGATACCGGCGCTCGACATTCCCGCCGGTGCAAAGGTGACGCTCGGTTCAGGTGGTTACCACGTGATGCTCGTCAACCTCGCGCATCCGCTCGCCGTCGGTACCAGCGTGCCGCTGACGCTGACCTTCGAACGGGCCGGATCGATCGACGTGTCGGCGCCCGTCGAACCGGCGAAGCCAGGCGCCGAAGCGCCCCACGGCCATTGATCGCGCAGCGCACGCGGCGGCGTTTGCCAACAGCACGATGAGCACCCTCTATCCCGATGTCGCGCTCGAAGCCGTACCGAGCCGCGCGCTGGAACGCGCGTCCTCGCCGCGCGCGATCGTCGCCTGGCTTCTCATCTGTTGCGCGCTCGTATTTGCGATGGTCGTCGTCGGCGGCGTCACCCGCCTCACGCATTCGGGCCTGTCCATCACCGAGTGGCAGCCGATCGTCGGCGCCGTGCCGCCGCTGTCCGCCGCCGACTGGAACGATGCTTTCGGCAAATACCAGCAGACACCCGAATTCCGCGAAGTCAACCACGACATGACGCTGCCGGAGTTCAAGCGGATCTTCTGGTGGGAGTATTTCCACCGCCTGCTCGGCCGCGCGATCGGCGTCATATTCCTCGTGCCGTACCTCTGGTTCCTGCTGCGCAATCGCATTCCGCGCGGGTACGCGTTGCCGCTTGCCGCGATCTTCGTGCTCGGCGGATTGCAGGGGCTGGTCGGATGGTTGATGGTGAAAAGCGGCCTCGTCGCCGATCCGCGCGTGTCGCAATTCCGCCTCGCGGCGCATCTCGGGCTTGCCTTTGCGATTTTCGGCGGCATGTTGTGGACGGCGCTGTCGCTCCTTCACCCACGGGTCGCCAGCGTACCGCTACGCGGCGTGCGCCGAAGCGCCTTTGCCGTGCTGGCGCTCGTGATCGTGATGGTGCTGCTCGGCGCGTTCGTCGCCGGCATTCGCGCTGGCTTTGCCTACAACACGTTCCCGCTGATGAACGGCCACATCGTGCCGCCCGAAATCATGATGCTCGAGCCGTGGTGGAAGAATTTCTTCTGGAACATGGCGACGGTCCAGTTCGATCATCGAATCGTCGGGTGGCTGCTCGCGATCGCCGTTCCGCTGTTATGGTGGCGACTGCGCGCGCCGGGCGTACCGCCGCGCGCCCGGCGCGGCGGCGCCGCGCTGCTCATCATGGTGGTCGTGCAACTCGCGCTCGGTGTCGCCACGCTCGTCAATGTCGTGCCGCTGCCGCTCGCGGCCCTGCATCAGGCGGGCGCGCTGATCGTGTTTGCACTGGCATTGAACGTCGCGCACGCGTTGCGCCCGAAAGACGCCGCGGGTTGGCGATAATGAACGCTTCACGACGAGGTCCGACTGCCATGCCTGAGAATCGCGCGCTCGACGAACCGCTGTCCGATCCGGAGCTCGACGAGCTCGAAGGCTTTCTTGCGTCCGACCTCGTGCCGCAGGATTGCATGGATCTCGAAATGCTTGACGGCTTCCTGACGGCGATCGTCAGCGGGCCCGACAGCGTGCAGCCATCCGAATGGTTGCCGCAGGTGTGGAGTGACGGCGGCCGCTCGTCGAACCCGGTGTTCGCGAACAACGAGCAGGCGCAGCGCATCATGGGCTTGATGCTGCGGCACATGGTCGGCATTCAGCGCACGCTCGGCGAATCGCCGACGCGGTTCAAGCCGCTGCTGTACATGCCCGACGAAAAGTCGCGCAACGACAAGACGCCGCCGGAAGCGGCGGCATGGTGCGAGGGCTACATGGCGGGTGTCAAGTTGCGCGACGACGATTGGCAACCGCTCTACGATGCGGCCGACGCGCGCGATTGGGTGTTTCCGATCGAGGCGCTTGCCTTCGGCGACCAGGACCCGGAATTCGCGGAATGGATCGACGACAAGGAAAAGCGCGCCAGTCTCGTGGACGAGCTGGCCGTTGCGTCGGTGCTTATCTACCGGTTCTGGCTGGATCGGCGCCGCGGAGCCGATGCGCGCGGGAGCGGAACGCACCGCGAGCGCCACGAAGCGGCACGCAAATCACGTCAGCGGTTGCACTGAGCGACTGTTCAGTTTGATCGGCTTCAATCGGCGTTAAAAAAAAGTTGAACGCCGGTTCAGCGCGTCCACGGGCAACGGGCTTCAGGCCGCATTCTCGTAGGCGTCGGGCAGCTCGGGAATGAAGCGCGCCACACAGTCGGAATCTTCGATCCATTCGAGGAGCTCGTCGGCCAGCAACGTTCCCGCCGGCGCGTAACGTGCAGCAAGCAGCGCATCGAACTCGCTTCGCGCAATCGCCTCACTTTCGTTGTTGCGCTGGACATCGATTCGACTGCTCATATCGCCTCCAATCGGAATGCTCCGATGCGTTGGATGCTTGCGCGCCCGCAGCGGTTCAATAGCGGTAGACGCGCCGATTGACGATGCGTACACGATCGCCGACACGAAGCTCGCCCTGACCGACCTGGTCGAGCGCGAGCGTGCCGCCCGAGTCGAGCCGGACGATCACGCGGTAGCGATCGGCGGCGTTGGAGCGTTGAACTTCGTTTCCGACGGCAGCACCGCCCAGCGCGCCGGCAATCGTGGCCGCCGTGTTCCCGCTGCCACTGCCGAATTGATGGCCGATGATACCGCCTGCGACACCGCCGATGATGGCACCGAGACCGATCGGCGCGCGACTGCCGGGATGATAGAGATCGATCGCCTCGACGACGCCGTACTCGGTGCGTTGCGCAACGACAGGGCGCTCGTAAACGGCGTACGGTTCAGGATAGGCACAGCCGCCCAGCAACGCAGCACTCGCCAGTACAACGACTCCCACAGCTCGCAACGTCATCGTTCCGTCTCCACCTGGTTTCGTCACTGTAGAGAGGCGGCGCCGGCCGGTGGATCGGGATTGCCCCTATTTCCATGTCGGGGCATGACCGACAAACGCCGCGTTCATGTACACGAATTCAACTAACGCTCATCCGCCGCTTTGCGTTTACACCGCGCGGCGGCGTCGTGTGCGCAGAGCGCGTAACAATTTGCAACGGCGAAGTCAGTCGGCTTTCAGCAGATGTTCGTCCTCGAGCGCCTTCTTTACCTGCGGACGTGCGGCAACGCGTTCCTGGAAGCGCTGCAGCGCGGGCCAGCGGCCGATGTCGAACTTGAGGAAGTGATGCCAGTTCACGATCGTGAAGAGGTATGCATCGGCGATCGTGAACGCGTCTCCCGTCAGGTAAGGTTTCGTGCCGAGCGCATTCACCACATGGTCGAAGCGCGCGCCGACCGCGTCGAGCACGACCGCCTTGTACGCATCGGGCGTCGTCGGCTTCCACAGCGGACCGAGGCCCTTGTGAATTTCGGTGGCAATGAAGTTGAGCCATTCCATGAGTCGATAGCGCGACACCGAACCGAACGCCGGCGCCAATGTGCCCGGGTTGCGGTCGGCGATGTACTGCAGGATCACCGCCACTTCCGTCAACCGCTGTCCGTCGTCGAGCTCGAGCACCGGCACGTAGCCCTTCGGGTTGATCGTGTAGAAGTCGGTGCCGCTTCCCACCACGTGCTGGCGCAGGTCGACGCGTGCGAGTTCAAAGGGTATCGCGGACTCCTGCAGCGCGATATGCGCCGCGAGCGAGCAGGCGCCAGGCGCGTAGTAGAGCTTCATTTGCACACTCCTTCGTGATTGCATTTTTCGGGCGGGACGCCGCACACACCATCGTCATCCGGCCTGCGGGACTCCGCGGGCAAACCACGCGGGGCTTGCCTTACCTTCATCGTGAGGCCGGGACGGCGCGCGATAAACCCTGCTCAGGGTGAATGATCATTGCGTTTTATGCAATAATCATTCAACGGAGGATGCATGGACCGCTTCCAGGCACTCAGCGCATTTACCGCCGTGGTCGACGCCGGCAGCTTCGCCGGTGCTGCGCAACGGCTCGACCTGTCCGTTTCAGCGATTTCGCGCCATGTGGCCGAGCTCGAATCGCATCTTGGCGCGCGTCTTCTCAACCGCACGACGCGCAGGCTTTCGCTCACCGAGACGGGCCGCGCATTTCACGAGCATGCGGTGCAACTGCTCGCCGAGCTCGCGGAAGCCGAGGAAGAGGTGCGCGCACATACGGCCGTGCCGCGCGGCACGCTGAAGCTCACGTCGTCGAACGGCTTCGGCGCGCGCTATCTCGCGCCGGCCATCGCCGAGTTCCAGCGCCACAACGCGGAACTGCGCTTCGACGTCGAGCTGTCCGATCGCGTGATCGATCTCGTCGACGAAGGGCTCGACCTCGCAATACGCATCGGCACGATAGGCGGCCAGACGCTGGTCGGGCGTCCGATCGGCGTGGCGCGGATGATCTGCTGCGCGGCCCCGTCCTATCTCGCCCGGCATCCGGCGCCGAAGAAGCCCGCCGATCTCGCGTCGCATGCGTGCCTCACCTACGCGTATGCCGCCGAAGGCAACCTCTGGCGCTTTCGCGACGCGCAGCAGCGCGTGCACGAAGTGAAAGCGTCCGGCCGGCTGCACGCGAACAGCGGCGACATGCTGGCGGCGCTCGCGGTCGCCGGAACGGGCGTCACGCTCGAGCCCGATTTCATCGTTGCCGACGACGTGCGTGCCGGCCGGCTCGTGCCGCTACTGGAGGATTACGCCGCGCCTTCGATCACCATCCATGCCGCCTACCCGAGCAGGCGACACCTTTCGGCCAAGGTGCGAACGTTCATCGATTTTCTCGTGCAGCGCTTCTCACGCGATCCCCCGTGGCAATTGCCGGCGCCTGCAGCGCGGCCGGCCGCCCGGGGGCAACGTGCCGGGCGCCGTGCGGCGCCGGCCGGACACGCGTAAGGCTACGGAATCTGGATCTTCCCACCGCCCGAAAGTGCGCCCGGCGCTGCCAGCGTCGCACCGGCAGGCGGAAGGACGATCGACGACGATTGCTGGCGCCGCATTTCCTGCAGCTCGCGCATCGCGCGCTCGATGCCGGCCTTCGTCGATTCGGCGTACTTCGCCACCGCGTCGGCGAGGCTGCTCGCGTCGATATCGAAGCTGATCGGCAGCGGGCCCACGTTCGTCATCAATTGCGCCTCGCCCTGGTACACGGTGCGCCGAAGCGTATCGGGTGTGCCATCGGCCTTCACCGGCAACAGCACGCGCAACGTGCCGATCTTGCGATCGGTGTAGATCTCCTCGCGGTACAGCGAGGTCTCGTCCATCGCAGCATCGGCCATCTGCGCGCCGGAATCGGTCGCCATGATCGAAATCCTTTCGTTTGCATGATCCTGGAGCCCAAGCGTAATGGAATCCGCGCCCCGAGGGCAACCGGGACCCGCGACTGCTGCAAATTGTGCAGCGGCGCCCGGTAAACCTTGCGCAACTTCGCTCGGTGCGCGCCGGGCAAGTGCCTGAATCGAGCCGCGTTCGCGCGTGGTACGAGGCTTGCGCCAGCAGCGGGAACGCCATGGAACACACGCACCGCTATTGGCCCCCGCCACCCAACGTCGCGGGGGTCGTCATCAGCAACGCCGAGCGCCCGATCGTCGCCGCTCCGGGACACACGAAGCTCGACGTCGTCCGCTATCACGAAGCGCTCGCGCCGTGGCTGCTGCCGCAGGTTGCGCCGCGGCCTATCGCCGTCGTGAAATGCATGGACGGACGCTTCGACGACTGCTTCTTTCAGAAGCATCCGCTGCGCGGCCGCAGTCGCGACGATGATTCGCCGCCGTTCATGCGGCTCGCCGATGTCGCCGACGTCGTGCGCGCCGTGCAGAACGGCACCTACGAGTTTCACACCTGGGGCGCGAGCTTCCCGCGGCTCGAGCGTCCCGACCGCATCACGCTCGACCTCGATCCCGATGCCGACCTCGACTGGCCGGCGGTGCGCGAGGCGGCGGAACACGTGCGTGCATTCCTCGATCAGCTCGAACTGAAGTGGTTCGTGAAGACCACCGGCGGCAAGGGATTGCACTTCGTGCTGCCGATCACGCGGCGCCATACCTGGCTCGAAGCGCGCGACTTCGCGCGCGCCATCGCGGAGACGCTCGCAGGCGAGTTGCCGGCCGTGTTCACCGCGAAGGCCGCGAAGGATCTGCGCGCGGGGCGCGTGTACATCGACTATCTGCGCAACGCCGAAGGCGCCACGGCGGTGGCCGCCTACTCGCTGCGTGCGCGGGCGGGACTGCCGGTATCGATGCCCATCGCGTGGGCCGACCTCGAGTGCGACGTTCGCGGCGGCCACTTCAATATCGACAACGCGGCCGACACGGTCGCCCGCCGGCATGCCGATCCGTGGGCCGGTTACGACCGCTCGCGCCAGACGCTGTCGGCCTCGATGCGCCGCGCTGTCGGCGCGTAGCCTGCACCGCTTCGCCGCCGCGGCGACGCTTCAGCAATCGCAGTCGAAGTCCAGCGTCTCGCTCGGATCGGCCGCGTAGGCGTGGCCGAAGCTGATGTGTCCGCGCCCGCGCAGGACGAACTCCTCGCGGCGCAGCGGCATTTCCGCCTCGCCCTCCTGCGTCACGAACGTGCCGTTCGAGCTGTGGTCGACGAGCACGAAGCGGTCGCGGCGCCGCTCGATGCGCCCGTGCAGCCGCGACGCGAGGCGGTCGGCAACGACCAGGTCGTTCTGCGCGTCGCGCCCGAATGCGAGCGCGGACTGGCTCTCGTCGAGCACGATCTCGCGCTCGCCATGCCGCAAGCGCAAGCGCGCCCGGGGAACGCTGACCCGCGTCGCCAGCGTGGTGAGGTCGTCGGCCGACTCCTGCCACAGCAGTTCCCATACGTCGAGGTCGTGCGCCTTGCCCTTGACTGTCAGTGCCGCGAGCGGACGCGTGCGCATGCGCAGCCACGGCGACAGCATCGCCGCCGTGGCGCCGGACGTGATCACCTGCGAGCCGTGCGCTATGCCGGCGAGCCTCGCCGCGATGTTGACCGAATCGCCGAAGAAATCGCCGTCGGCGGCGAGTGTCGGTCCATGGTGGAAGCCGACGCGGATGGCGACGCGCGCCCCGCCGGTGAAGGATTCCTCCCCGATGCGTGCCTGCAGCGCCGCCGCCGCCTGAGCGGCCTCGTCGGCGAGCGGAAACACGGCCATCACTTCATCGCCGATGGTCTTGACGACGCGCCCCGCATGGCCGGTGCACACTTCGCGCATCAGCGCGATGCAGCGTCCGACGGTCGCGAGCGCACGCTCGTCGCCGAGCGTTTCATAGAGTCGCGTGCTGCCGCTCACGTCGGCGAAAAGCACGGCGAGTTCGGTCGATGCAGTCATCGGCAATCCGGGAGCGCGTTGGCGCGCGTGGCAGCGGCAGTATAAGGGTTGCGCACGCACGTAGCCGGCGTCGCGCCGGCCGCGGCGCCGGGCGGCGACTTTTCGCATTGACGCCGCGAGAACGCCAAGCCTAGTATCGTTCGCGTTTCCCAAGCCACCTGTCACCGATGAACGTCGTCCACGCGGGTACGCTGCTCCTGCTCGCGCTCTGGGCCACTGCCGCCGGCGCCGCCGAGCGCGGGATCTATACCGTCGTCGACGGCGACGTACGCGTGCTGCGCAAGACGACGTGGTATCGGCTCGAAGCCGGCGCGCGCGCAGAGAGCGGCGACGTGATCGACGCGGGCGAGCACGCGCAGGCACAACTGGAGCTTGCGCACGGCGGCACGCTGAGCATCATCGGACCGGCGCTCGTCAATGCCGCCGAGCTTCCGTCCGACGACGCGAAGTCGTCGGCGCCGCCCGAGCTGACGCTGCTGCGCGGGTGGTTCAAGGCGTCGAATGCGCCGAAGGCGGCGCCGCTGCGGCTCGTGCTGCCCACTTCCGCGCTCCGTATTGCCAACGGCATTGCCGTCGTACACTGCGACGCTGCGCACAGCGAATTCTTCGTGGAGACCGGAAGCGTGACGTTGACCACCCCCGCCGCGCGGGGCAGGGAAGTGGCCAGGGAAGGCCGTGAAGGCGAGTTCTGGCATCGCACCGGCGATCGCGCCTTCGAGAGCGACGACCATCCACCTCCAGCTTTCATTGCGGCGATGCCGCGGGCGCTGCGCGACAGGCTGCCGAGTCTTGCCAGCCGCTTCGAAGCGACCCCGGCGCCGTTGACCGCCGGACGCGAGGTCACGTACGCGGAAGCCGAGCCGTGGCTTGCCGGCGCCACGCGCAAGGCCTTCGCACGACGCTTTGCTTCGCGGCTCTCCGACCCCGCGTTTCGCGCCGCGGCGGCGGCGGCCCGTCCGCCGGTGCCCGAATGGGACCGCGCGCTGCATCCCGAACGGTACAAGCCGCGCGAAACGGAGGATGCCGGCCGCGTCGCCGGTCCTTCGGCGAATCGATGAGAAGGACGTTGCCATGAAGCTGATCTGGAAGTTCAACCTCGTGCTGCTCGGCATTTTCGTGCTGGGATTCGCCATCTCGGGCTACGTGTCGTACAGGGTGCTGCAGGCGAACGCGCGCGAGGAGATCGTGCAGAACGCCCGGCTCATGATGGAGGCGGCGCTTTCGTCGCGCACCTACACGAACACGCAGGTGAAGCCGCTGCTCGAGACGCAGCTCAAGTACGCGTTCCTGCCGCAGACGGTTCCGGCGTACGCCGCCACCGAAGTGTTCAACGAAATGCGCAAGAAGCATCCCGACTACGGCTACAAGGAGGCGACGCTCAATCCGACCAATCCGCGCGATCGCGCAAGCGACTGGGAGGCCGACATCGTCAACGCGTTCCGCCAGTCGAAGGACAATGTCGAGATGGTCGGCGAGCGCGACACGCCGACCGGCCGCGCGCTGTACCTGGCGCGGCCGATCCAGATCACGAGCGGCGCCTGTCTCGTCTGCCACAGCACGATCGAGGTCGCGCCGAAGACGATGATCGATCAGTACGGCAGCGCGAACGGCTTCGGCTGGAAAATGAACGAGGTGATCGGCGCGCAGGTGGTGTCGGTGCCGATGTCGGTGCCGATCAAGCGCGCCGACGAGACGTTCCGCACGTTCATGCTGTCGCTTGCCGGCGTGTTCGTCGTCACGTTCGTGCTGCTGAACGCGATGCTGCACGTGATGGTCATCCGCCGCGTGACGCGCCTTTCGGCCATCGCCGACCAGGTGAGCCTCGGCAACCTCGACGCCGGCGAATTCCGCACGCGCAGCAGCGACGAGATCGGCGTGCTGACCGAGGCGCTCGGCCGCATGAAGGTGAGCCTCGTGCAGGCGATGAAGATGCTCGAATGACTGATCCCGCCCGGATCGGGAAGTACGAAATCGAGCGCGTCCTCGGCAAGGGCGCGATGGGCATCGTCTACAAGGCGACCGATCCGCACATCGAGCGCAGCGTCGCCATCAAGACGGTGCGCAAGGACCTCCTCGATGCCGACCTTGCCGCGCAGTTCATGGCGCGCTTTCGCAACGAGGCGCGGGCGGCGGGGCGGCTGCACCATCCGAACATCATCGCGATCTACGAATACGGCGAGGACGACAGCGTCGCGTACATCGCGATGGAATACGTCGACGGCATGGGGCTGCGCGAGTACCTGAACCGCAACGCGCGCTTCGAGCTGCACCAGATCGCCGCCCTCGTCACGCAGCTTCTGCAGGCGCTGCAGTTCGCGCACGCGCAGGGTGTCGTGCACCGCGACATCAAGCCGGCCAACCTGATCCTGACGGCGGCCGGCATCGTCAAGGTGGCCGATTTCGGCATTGCCCGCATCGATGCCACCACGTTGACGATGACCGGGATGGTGATGGGCACGCCGACGTACATGGCGCCCGAGCAATGCCGGGGCATGCCGAGTGATCACCGCGCCGATCTGTTCAGCGCCGGCGTCGTCCTCTACGAGCTGTTGACGGGCACGCGGCCGTTCGCCGGATCGATGGAGGCGGTCACGTACAAGATCTGCCACGAGCAGCCGCGCCGAGCGTCGGAGGTGTGCCCGTTCGCGATCCCGCCGGCGATCGATGCGCTGATCGACAAGGCGCTCGCGAAGAATCCCGCCGATCGCTTCAGCGATGCGCGCGCATTCGAGCTGGCGCTGCGCGTTGCTTGCGGTGCGCCGGCGGGAGCGCAGGGCGGTGGCGAGACGACGCTGATCAATCTGGCGGACGTGCGCCTGTCGCCGCCGGCGACACCGGCGTTCGACGATGCGTCGCTCGCCACGATCGAGCGCCAGCTCGTGCGCTTCGTCGGCCCGATGGCGAAGATCCTCGTGCGCCAGGCGGCACTGCGTGCCCACGACGCGCGCGAGCTGTACGCGCTGCTCGGCGTCCATATCGCCGACCCGCAGGAGCGCGCGCGCTTCGAGGCGCACGCACGCGCCGCCGACGGCAGCGGCTCGCATGCCACGCGCGAGGCCAGCGCGGGCCGCGTGCCGACGAACGCGCGCGGCGTCGCCACCGCTTCCGCGTCGCGCACCCGCACGCCGCGCCCGCTCGAACAGGCGTTCATCGAGCAGACCACGACGCGGCTCGCCGTGTATCTCGGCCCCATTGCAAAGGTGGTTGCGAAAAAGGCGGCGCAGCAGGCGCACGACGCCGACGAATTCGTGCAGCTCGTCGCCGAGCACATCGGCACCCAGGAGCGCAGCGCCTTCCTGCGCGAGGTCGCAACCGGCGACGCCTGAAAATCGGCGGTGCCCGGTTTCGGTAGCATTGCTTCGTCCGTTCAGTCGAGGAACCGTCCATGCGTTACCTTCGTCTCGCCCTGGCTGCCCTGCTCGCCGCCGTCGCGGTCAATGCGGCCGCCGACGACTATCCGTCGCGGCCGGTCAAGATCGTCGTGCCGTTCGCGGCCGGCGGCCCGGCCGACGTCTACGCGCGCTTCCTCGCGCAGCGCCTGCAGGAGGCCATGGGCCAGCCGTTCGTCATCGAAAACCGTCCCGGCGGCGGCTCGGTCGTCGGCACCGAGATCGTTGCGAAGAGCGCCCCCGACGGCTACACGCTGCTGCTGATGTCGAACACGCACACGGTCAACGAGTCGCTGATGCCGAACAAGCCGTTCGCGCTGATGCGCGATTTCGCGCCGGTCGCGCCGATCAACTATTCGGATCTGGTACTCGTCGTGAATCCCGACGTGAAGGCCAGAACGCTGCAGGAGCTGATTGCGCTCGCGAAGTCCGAGCCCGGGAAGCTCAATTACGCGTCGTCCGGCCCCGGCACGCCCTATCACATGGCCGGCGAGCTGTTCAAGTCGATGGCCGGCCTCGACATCGTGCACGTGCCCTACAAGGAAAGCTCGGGCGCGCGCACGGGTGTCCTCGGGGGCCAGGTCGAGATGATGTTCGACGCGGTGACGGTGATGAACGAGCACGTCAAGGCGGGCAAGGTGCGCGCACTCGCCACCAGCGGCAAGGTGCGCTCGGCGGTCATGCCCGACGTGCCGACGCTTTCCGAGGCCGGCGTTCCCGGATACGAAGCGGTGATCTGGCTCGGATTGATGGCGCCGAAAAAGACGCCGCCTGCCATCGTCAACCGGCTGAACGCGGAAGTGACGAAGATCGTGTCGCGTTCCGATACGAAGGCCGAATGGGCGAAGCAGGGCGCCACCGCCATGCAGATGTCGCCCGACGCGTTCGGCAAGTTCCTCGCCGACGATATCGTCAAATGGGAGCGTGTCGTGAAGGTCTCCGGCGCGCGCGTCGACCGATGACGAGGCAGATGTCCGTGCTGCGCATCCGATGACGAGCCAGATGGCCCCGCTGCGCATCCTGTCCGCCGGTGCCGCCAAGGGCGTCGTGCAGGCGCTCGCCGGACCGTTCGAAACCGCATCGGGCGCGCGCATCGAGGCGACATTCGATTCGGCGGGCGCGATCTCCAACGCGGTGACGGGCGGCGCGGGCTGCGACCTCGTGATCCTGCCCGCCGCGATGCTCGACACGCTCGCCGCGCAGGCGCTCGTCGACGGCGAGTCGATTGCCGCACTCGGCCGCGTGCCGACCGGAATCGCAATCGCGGCGGGCGACCCGCCGCCCGACGTGCACGATGCCGAAGCGTTGAAGGCGGCTCTCACTGCGGCGAGCGCGCTGTATTGCCCCGACACGCTGCGCTCGACCGCCGGGATCCACTTCACCGGTGTCCTGCGCACGCTGGGGCTCTACGACGAGTCACAGGCGAAGCTGCGCACCTACGCCAACGGCGCGCAGGCGATGGCGGCTCTCGCGCAGGCCGGCCCCCAACGCGCCGTGGGCTGCACGCAGATCACCGAGATCCTTTATACGCCGGGCGTCGTGCTGGTCGCGGCGCTGCCCGCGCCGTTCGAGCTCGCGACGATCTACGGCGTCGCCGTTGCCGCCAACAGCGGCGTGTCGCGGACCGCACGCGCGTTCGCCGCGCGCCTCACCGCTGCATCAACGCAACCGTTGCGCCGCGCGGGCGGGTTTCTCGACCGCACGACGTGACGGTATCGCAGGTGCTCGCTCGTGCCGGCGCGCGGCGCCGCTTGCTTCGTTATTGCGCGCTTGCATTCGCGGCCGTGGCGCTCGTGGCAGCCGGCTGCGCGCAACTGGCCGAGAAGGAGCGCGAGCTGACGTTCCGTGTCGTGCCGGGTGATGCGTCCTGGTACGCCGGTCTCCCCGACGGCGTGCGCGAGATGGACATTCCGCTCGGTGCTGCGGGCGCGCAGCACTTGCATGCGTGGTGGTGGCCGGCCGGACGTGCCGACGCGCCGGCGGTGTTGTACTTCCATGGCTCGCGCTGGAACCTGACGGGTCAGCTTTACCGTATCCGCCAGCTGCACGAGTTCGGTTTCGCCGTGCTTGCGGTGGATTACCGCGGTTTCGGCAAGAGCGACGGCGGCGTGCCGTCGGAGGAATCGGTCTACGAGGATGCGCGCGCCGCGTGGCGCCGCTTCGCCGCACTCGTGCCCGACGCGCGGCGACGCATCATCTACGGTCATTCGCTCGGCGGCGCCGTCGCCGTCGATCTCGCCGCCTGGCTCGATGCGGGGCACGAGGGCGGCGGCGAGCCCGCGCGCGGCCTCGTCGTCGAGTCATCGTTCACCACACTCGCCGACGTGGCGAAGTCGTTGTCGTACTCGTGGCTGCCCGTGCAGTGGATCCTGTCGCAGAAGTTCGACTCGCTCGGCAAGATCTCGCAGGTGCGCATGCCGGTGCTGTTCGTGCACGGCGCGGCCGATCGCTTCGTGCCCGCGCGCTTCAGCCAGGCGCTGTACGACGCGTCGCGGGCGCGAAAGCGGCTATTGCTCGTCGACGGGGCGAGTCACAACAACAGCATGCGCGTCGCGCCCGACGAGTATCGCGACGCGCTGTTCGCGCTGTTCGGCTTATCCGCGGCAGGTGCGCCACCTCCCGCGCAACACCCGGGAAACCCGTCGTAAGCGAGCGTCAGCGCGGCAGCGTCTGCCCGGTGAGCGCATGCCGGATGTCACGCAGCTTCGACTTCGCGCGCGATTCGTTCACCGGGCCCATGCGGATCATCATCTTCTGCCCCGCCGAGAGCTGCTCGAGCGCCGGGTCGGCGAATTGGTAGAGCACCTTCGGCTGCGTGAGTGCCACCGGCGCCGGGACGTCGGGTGTGGCAAGCAGGTGGTCGATCACCTCGACCAGCCGATCGTTGAAGTAGCCGTTCGGATAACCGAGGTCCTGGTACGCTTTCTGGAACAGCGGGTAGAAGTGCACGTACGTCTGCACGAGCTTGTGCGTGTCGACCTGCTCCATCACGCGCATGTACGTCGCGTAGCGTTCGGCGTTGTCGGCGCGCAACAGCACGCGTCCGTCGGCCGGCGCCGTCTGCAGCGCACCTTCGACCGGGTTGACCGGCATTTTCGACAGCGCCACGGTTTGTCGCGGCAGGTTGTCGATCGTCGCGACGAAGCGAGGCACGATTTCCTGCAGGTGGAACACGCGGTCGAGTGCGATGCCGGTGAAGAGCGACGCCATCGCGTCGCGCAGCGCGGCGTCGCTGTCGGCGACGGCGGGCAGGGCCTCGGTGGCTGGCGGTGGCGTCGCGTCGGCGGCTTCGATCGGATGCTTCGGCGTCGTTTCGGCCGGCGCCGCCGCAGCGGGTGCGGCCGGCTGCTGCGGCGCCGGCGCGCTCACCGGTTCGGGCGCGTGCAGCGTGCGCCACACGAGCACGACGGCCGCGATCACGGCGACGATGACGATGATCGCAACGATCGGCCACGCCAGATTGCGCCGTCTCGCGGCACGCCGGCGCGGATCGGCCGGACGCGCGAAATCGGTGTCAGTGTTCAAGGGTTCGACGCGTTCCATCCGGATCTCCAGGCTTGAAGGGCACGAGCCCGCGGCGGCTCCCCGGGCCAACGTCTTTCGACTTGAGCGTGCCCGGATGGTTCGATGGCGATTCAGGCGTGCGCAAGACGCTCGCCGTGCTCGCGCGTCGCGTGGAAGCCGACCTTCGGCCAGCGCTCGATCGTCACCTGCAGGTTGTACTTGTTCGTGGCGAGGAACACCGGATTGCCGTCGACGTCGGTCGCGAGCGCCGCGGCCTGCTCGCGCTCGAAATTGCGGCGCGTCGCATCGTCGGGAAACGTGAGCCAGCGGGCGGTCGAGATGCTCGCGGTTTCGTAGATCGCGTCGACGTTGTACTCGGTGGCCAGACGCTGCGCGACGATCTCGAACTGCAGCGGTCCCACGGCTCCGAGCAGCAGCGTGTTCGTGTGCGCCGACGTGAAGACCTGGATCGCGCCCTCCTCGCCGAGCTCCTGCAGCCCCTTGGACAGCGGCTTCGCCTTGAACGGGTCGCGCGGACGCGCGACGCGGAAGAGCTCCGGCGCGAAATAGGGAATGCCGCGGAACGCGAGCGCTTCGCCTTCCGAGAGCGTGTCGCCGATCTGCAGCTGACCGTGATTGTGGATGCCGATGATGTCGCCCGCGACCGCATCCTCGCTCGATACGCGCTCGTTGGCCATGAACGTGAGCGCGTTGCCGAGCTTCATCTCGCGCCCGATGCGCAGGTGCCGCACCTTCATTGCCGGTTGGTAGCGGCCCGAGCAGACGCGGAAGAACGCGATGCGATCGCGATGGCGAGGATCCATGTTCGCCTGGATCTTGAACACGAAGCCGCTGAACGATGGCTCGACCGGCTCGACGACGCGCACCGTCGCGTCGCGCGGCAGCGGCGCCGGCGCCCAGCCGACGAGCGCCTGCAGGATTTCCTGAACGCCGAAATTGTTGATCGCCGAGCCGAAGAAGACGGGCGTCTGCTGGCCGGCGAGGAAGCGCTCGAGGTCGAACGGCGGGCTCGCGCTGCGGAGCAGGTCGACATCGTTGCGCAGCGCCGCGGTCTCTTCCGGAAAGAGTGCGTCGAGCCTTCGATTGTCGATGCCGGCGATGAGCTCGGTGTCGACGGCGATGCGCTCCTCACCGGGCGTGAAGCGCATCAGCCGGTCGTTGCGGAGGTCGAAGACGCCGCGAAAGCGCTTGCCCATGCCGAGCGGCCAGGTGATCGGCGCACAGTCGATCGCCAGCACCGACTCGATCTCCTCGAGCAGCGCGAGCGGCTCGCGCACCTCGCGGTCGAGCTTGTTGACGAACGTGATGATCGGCGTGTTGCGCAGCCGGCACACGTCGAGCAGCTTGATCGTCTGCGCCTCGACCCCCTTCGCCGCGTCGATCACCATGACCGCCGCATCGACCGCCGTCAGCACGCGATAGGTGTCTTCCGAGAAGTCCTGGTGGCCCGGCGTATCGAGCAGGTTGATCGTGTGATCGGCGTACTCGAACTGCATCACCGAGCTCGTGACCGAGATGCCGCGCTGCTTCTCGACCTCCATCCAGTCGGACGTCGCGTGACGCGCACTTTTGCGCGACTTCACAGTGCCGGCGAGCTGGATCGCGCCGCCGAAGAGCAGCAGCTTTTCGGTGAGCGTCGTCTTGCCCGCATCGGGGTGGGAAATGATCGCGAACGTGCGCCGGCGCGCAACGTCGTGCGCGAGGTCGGAGGGAGCGACGGCGGTATCCATGGCGGTTCCCGCGGAACATGCGGGCAAGGGCGGCCAAACAAAAGCCGCCGGAGATCCGGCGGCGGCAGCGCGCAATTATACGCGTCGCTTGCGCACGCGACCCGCTTACCCGAACGGCCGCACGCCGATCAGCGGCCCGTGCAGGAAGAGCGCGAACACGACGCCGGCCACGGTGCCCGCGACGATCGCGATCGCGTCGCCCTTCGCCGTGCCCGCCGGGTAGGTGGTTCCAGCAGCGCGATCGCGGCGCCGCCGCGTGACGTACGTGGCGAGCGCCCACGCTAGGAAGGCGCCGAACAGGACGACGTCGTGAAGCGTGCCGTTCACGAGCAGATGGGCGAATGCCCACAGTCCGACGCCGGCGGTCATCGGGTGCCCGAGCGCCGCCTTGAAATGGTTGCGCGGGGCGTGCGACGCGACGACGAGGATGAAGGCGATGATCGACAGCAGCGCCGTGACGTGGCGCATCGCCGGCGGCGCCGTCCACAGCACGATGGATTGCGTCCTCGCCATGCCGTAACCCCAGACGATGATCGCCAGCCCGACGAGGGACAGCACGGAAAATACGAGCTTCCAGCGCCCGACACCCATGTGCGCGACGCGTTGCGCCCGCCATGTCGGCGCGATCACGCCGATCGAGTGCAGTCCGAGGAACACGACGAGTCCGGCGACGAGCACGCTCATGAAACGGGCGATGCGACGCGTTCTGCGAGGGCCCGCAACAATGCGCTCCCATCGCCGGAAAAGGCGCTGCCGTGCATGCAGGCGAGCGTCCTCGGCTCGAGGTCGGCGAGACGCGCGAGCATCGCGCCGGTGTCCGGCGCATGCGCGAAGTAGTCGAGACCGCGGCGCATCTCCTCGCTCGGTTCCAGGATGTCGGCGGAGGTGAGCGGAACGTGGTCCCTGCCGCCCTGCGTGAAGAGGTCGCCGCACAACAGCGTCGACGTCGAGGCCTCCATCATCAGTCCGCACTCCCATGCGTGCGGAAGGTGCGGCGTGTCGAGCCATTGCACGGCGTGCTGGCCGAGCGAGAGCGATTCGCCGTCGGCCAGCGCGCGGGGCGGCCGGTCGGCATAATCGTTGATCGACACCATGGCGGCAACGCGGCTGCACACCGGTTGTGCGCGTGGCGCAGCCGCCAGCAGCTCGTTCAGCGCGCCGCATTCATCGGATTCGAAGTGCGACAGCGCGACGTAACGCAGCCGCGCGAGCGGAAGCACCTGCTCGATGCCCTCCCTGACCCGCGAAAACAACCGGCGCGGACCGGTATGGAACAGGAGCGGCTCCTCGTCGTCGACCAGGTACTGGTTGAAGCTGAACGCCATGCCGCCCGGCAGGTCGACAGCCGTGGCAAGGCGGTAGATGCCATCGGCGATTTCGTCGACGCGAGTGGCATCGGAAGATGTGCGTGTCGTCATCGTGCGCCTCCTTTCAGAATTGATCGTGCCCGGAACTGTGCCTTTGCGCGTCGGCTATCCTTGACGGATGCCCCTACTGACCCTCCGCGACGCCGAGCTCGCGTTCGGGCTGCACCCGCTCCTCGACGGCGCCAGCGTCACCATCGGCGAACGCGAGCGCATCGGGCTCATCGGGCGCAACGGTACCGGCAAATCGTCGCTGCTGCGCGTGATCGCCGGGCAGCAGGCGCTCGACGACGGCATCGTCGAGCAGGAGCATTTTGCCGCGGTTCTCGTCGAACAGGAACCCGAGCTTCCCCCCGCGTCGACGCTGCGCGAGAGCCTCGTTACGCGCGGCGGGCTTGCGCGCATCGCCGACGAGCGCGAGCGCTGGCGCATCGAGGCGCGCCTCGCCGAGTATCTGCACCGGTTCGGCCTCGATGAAGCGCAGGCGCCCGAGCGTGCGTCGGGCGGCGAGAGAAAGCGCGCAGCACTGGCACTGGCCCTTGCGCTCACGCCCGACCTGCTGCTTCTCGACGAACCCACCAACCACCTCGACATCGACGGCATCGCGCTGCTCGAAGCGCAGGTGCAGGCGTCGCGCGCGGCGATCATCGTCACGCACGACCGTGTCTTCCTCGACCATGTCTGCACGCGAATCATCGAGCTCGACCGCGGGTTGCTCCGTTCGTACCCGGGCAATTTCGCCGCGTACCAGGCGCGCAAGACCGCCGAGCTTGCCGCCGAGAGCGTTGCGGCGCGCAAGTTCGACCAGTTCTGGCGCCAGGAGGAGGCGTGGATACGCAAGGGCGTCGAGGCGCGGCGCACGCGCGACGAGGGACGCGTGCAGCGGCTCGAGGCATTGCGCCGCGAGCGCGCGCTTCGGCGCGAGCGCATGGGCAACGTGCGGCTTGCACTCACCGCCGGGGAGCGCTCGGGCAGGCTCGTCGCCGAGCTTTCACACGTATCGAAGCGCTTTGGGGAACGCGACATCGTGCGCGACCTGTCGTTGCGCATCATGCGCGGCGACCGGTTGGCACTGCTCGGGCGAAATGGTGCGGGCAAGTCGACGCTGCTGCGCATCATCCTCGGCGAGATCGCGCCCGACGCCGGGAAGGTGCGTCTCGGCACGCGGCTCGCCGTCGCCTATTTCGACCAGCTGCGCGCAGCGCTCGATCCGCAGCGCACCCTCGTGCAGACGATCAGCCCGGGCAGCGAATGGGTCGAGGCACCGGCCGGGCGCAAGCACGTGCTGTCGTACCTCGCCGATTTCCTGTTTCCGCCCGAGCGCGCCAATGCGCCGGTTTCGACGCTCTCGGGCGGCGAACGCAACCGGCTGCTGCTCGCGCGCCTGTTTGCGCAGCCGACGAACCTGCTCGTGCTCGATGAGCCGACGAACGATCTCGACATCGAATCGCTCGAGCTTCTCGAGGCGACCCTGTCTTCGTACGATGGCACGCTGCTCCTGGTGAGCCACGATCGCGCATTTCTCGATAACGTCGCGACACAAACGCTGGTCGCCGAAGGCGACGGCCGCTGGGTCGAGTACGCGGGTGGCTATTCCGACTGGCTGGTGCAGCGGGCGCCGCCGGTTGTTGCGACGGCAACATCCGCGAGGAAGGCGAAAGCCCCGCGCGAGCGCCCGGCCGACAGCCGCGTGCGGCTGACCTTCAACGAGCAGCGCGAGCTCGACGCGCTGCCCGCGGAGCTCGAAGCACTCGAGCGCGAGCAGCACGCGCTGAGCACGCGCATGTGCGCAGCCGACTACCACCGGCAGGATGTCGACGCCATCAGGGCCGATCGCCGCCGCGCCGAGGAGATCGAGCGGCTGCTCGCCGACCGCTTCGCCCGCTGGGGCGAGCTCGACGCGAAGGCTGAAGCGGCGGCGCAGCGCGCATTGCCGCGTTGAAGAGGCTCGTCGTCGCATCCATCTGCCGGCGATGCCCACGGGTTTTGCCACCGCCGATCTTTTCGACACGCCACGGCTGCCGCCCGGGCTCGACTATCGTCCCGATTTCGTCGATCCCGGCCGCGAGGCCTCGTTGCTCGAGACATTCGCGTCGCTGCCATTTCGCGAGGCGCCGTTTCGCCAATACACGGCGCGCCGGCGGGTGGTCCGCTTCGGTAGCGCCGACGACGCTCCCGCGCGCGACCTGCAGCACGGCGGACCGCTGCCTGCATGGCTCGCCGCGCTGCGCCGCGACGCGGCCGGCGTCACGGACGTCGACGCCGAAGCGTTCGTCCATGCGCTCGTCACCGAATACCGGCCGGGAACGCCGATCGGGTGGCATCGCGACGCGTCCGATTACGGCACCGTCGTCGGCATCTCGCTCGCGAGCGCGTGCAGGATGCGCTTTCGTCCGTACGCGCGGCAGCACGACCGAGGCGCGGTCATCGCCGTCGAGCTCGCGCCGCGCTCGCTCTACGTGATGCGCGGCGACGTGCGCTGGCACTGGCAGCATCAGATACCGCCCGTCAAGGCGCTGCGCTATTCGGTCACGTTTCGCACGCTCTGCACGAGCCGGTGAACCGCGAGGAGCGTCCCCAGGCGCTGGTGGCTTCACCTTCGGGAGCAGAGGGGCATCGGCGTCAGAGCCGCAAGTCGCCGTAGAATCGCCCGCGACGATGATGTATCCGCACCTCCTCGCCCCGCTCGACCTCGGTTTCGTCACGCTCGCGAACCGGGTGCTGATGGGCTCGATGCACACGGGGCTCGAGGAGTCGCGCGACGGCTTCGCGAAGCTCGCTGCCTTCTACGCGGCGCGGGCGCGTGGCGGCGCCGCGCTCATCGTCACCGGCGGCATCGCCCCCAATTTTGCCGGACGCGTCGATCCGCGTGCCTCGCAACTGTCGTTCGGCTGGCAGGTCGCCAAGCACCGGCAGGTCACCGCGGCCGTGCACGCCGAAGGCGGCCGCATCGCGATGCAGATCCTGCACGCGGGACGCTACGCGTATCACCCGCTGTCGGTCGCGCCGTCGGCGCTGCGTTCGCCGATCACGCCGTTCACGCCGCGCGCGCTCACGAAGTGGGGCATCGAGCGCACCCTTGCAGCCTACGTGCGCTGCGCCCGCCTTGCGCAGGACGCCGGGTACGACGGCGTCGAGATCATGGGCTCGGAAGGCTACCTGATCAACGAGTTCATCGCGCGGCGCACGAACCGGCGCGACGACGCGTGGGGCGGCGCGTACGACAATCGCATCCGCTTCGCCGTCGAAGCAGTGCGCCGCACGCGTGCAGCCGTCGGTCGTGAATTCATCCTCATCTACCGGCTGTCGATGCTCGATCTCGTCGACGACGCAAGCACGTGGGACGAAGTGGTGACGCTCGCCAAGGCGATCGAAGCCGCCGGCGCAACGCTGATCAACACCGGCATCGGCTGGCACGAGGCGCGCATCCCGACGATTGCAACGATGGTCCCGCGGGGCGCGTTCACGTGGGTGACGGCGCGGCTGCGCGGCGCCGTCACCGTTCCACTCATCACGACGAACCGGATCAACGATCCGGCCGTGGCCGAAGCGATCCTCGGCCGCGGCGACGCCGACATGGTGTCGATGGCGCGACCGTTCCTCGCCGACGCCGATTTCGTGCGCAAGGCGGCGGCCGGACGCGCCGACACCATCAACACCTGCATCGCCTGCAACCAGGCATGCCTCGATCACATCTTCGAGCGCAAGGTCGCCACCTGCCTCGTCAACCCGTTCGCCTGCCGCGAGACGCAGCTCGTGCCGGAGCCGGCGCGCGCGCAAAAACGCATCGCGGTGGTCGGTGCAGGACCCGCCGGACTCGCGTGCGCGACGACGGCCGCCGAACGGGGACACCGGGTGACGCTGTTCGAGGTGAGCGCCGTCATCGGCGGCCAGTTCAATCTCGCCCGACGTATCCCCGGCAAGGAGGAATTCGCGGAGACGCTGCGCTATTTCGACCGGCGTCTCGCCGAAGCTAAGGTCGAGCGGCGGCTCGGTGCCGCCGCGCGCGTCGCCGACCTTCGCCTCTACGACCACGTGATTCTGGCGGCCGGCGTCGTTCCCCGCGAACCGGTCATTGCAGGCATCGGTCATCCGTGCGTCGCGAGCTACATCGACATCATCGAGGGCCGCCGGATCGCGGGGGCAAGCGTCGCCATCATCGGCGCAGGCGGCATCGGCTTCGACGTCGCCGAGTTCCTGACGCATACCGACGACGACGATGCCCATGCGAGCAGCGGCTGCGCCGTTTCGCGCAGCCTCGAGGCCTTTCGCGACGAATGGGGCATCGACGTGAACTATGCGGCGCCGGGAGCCATTCGGGAGCCGCGCAAGCCCGCGATCCACCGGCGCGTCTGGCTGTTGCAGAGAAAGTCCGCGAAGGTCGGCGAGGATCTCGCGAAGACGACTGGCTGGATCCGGCGCACGTTGCTGCGCCGTCGCGGCGTGACGATGCTTGCGGGCGTCGTGTACGAGCGCATCGACGACGCCGGCCTGCACGTGCTGCTCGACGGCGTGCCGACGACGCTCGGCGTCGACACGATCGTCGTCTGCGCCGGGCAGGAGCCGCGGCGCGATCTCGCGATGGCATTGGAAAGCGCCGGCATTGCGTTCACGCCGATCGGCGGGGCCGACGTCGCGCGCGAGCTCGACGCGAAACGCGCGATCGACCAGGCGACGCGTCTCGCGCTCGCGCTCTAGTCCGCTACGCGTCATTGGCGCGATTCGCGCCGCATTGACTTGCCCGTGGCTGCGGATTAAGTTGCGCGAACGATTGCGCAGGGTGATGCGTCACCGCCTGGCCAGCACCGCATTCAAGCGCGGGCCGGGACGAAGCGCAACGAGCGAACGGGGAGGGAAGGGGCGGGCGTCGGGGATGCCCGCATTCCACGCAGTACCGTTAGGAGGAGTCGAACGATGACGTGCCTGGCAAAGGCTTTCGCGTTGCGTCAGAAACGCACACCGGCAGTGGTCGGCAAGCGTCGACGTAAATGCATTGTGGCGAGCGCACTGGTCCCACTGGCGCTGTTCGGATGGACGGTGCCGTCCGACGCCGGCATCACCGCGATCCAGATCAACAGTCGCGCACCGGCCTTCAACGGCGCGGCGTTCGGAAGCGTCGGCGCTTACGAGAACCTCGTCGGCGTCGCATACGGTGAAGTCGACCCCGACGATCCGCTGAACGCCATCATCACCGACATTGCGCTTGCTCCGCGGAACGCCCGGGGCATGGTCGAGTACTCGATGGATTTCTCGATCTTCAAGCCGGCCGACCCGTCGAAGGGGAATCACACACTGCTCTACGACGTCGTGAACCGCGGCCGCATGCTGCTGCCCGGCCTCAACATCGGCGTCACCGCCGACAAGCCGGCCGGCGACGGCTATCTGGAGAACGCGGGCTACACGCTCGTCTTCAGCGGCTGGGAAGGCGACATCAGCAGCGGACTGCGCATCAACCTGCCGGTCGCGACGAACAAGGACGGCAGCCCGATCACCGGCCAGGTACGCGGCGAATACATCCTCACCGCGCCGACGTCGACGCAGGATCTCTCGGCGGCGCCGACGTACGAAGCGGTGAGCACCGACAACACCGGCTTGACGATGACGCAGCGCGTGCACCAGCACGACGCGAAGGAAGTGATCCCGAACAGTGATTGGGCGTTCGCCGATTGCACGACCAAGCCGTTCCCGGGCGAGCCCAGCACGACGAAGGTGTGCCTCAAGAACGGCTTCGACACCAATCACATCTACGAGCTTGTCTATACGGCGAAGAACCCGACCGTGGCGGGCATCGGCTTTGCCGCCACGCGCGATTTCATCTCGTTCCTGCGCAACGGCAACGGCGCGCTGACCGGCCATGGCAACGGCGTGGGCAACGGCGATGGACGCGGCCGTTGCCAGAATCGCGGGCAGGGCGCCGCGCACAACGGCTGCGCACAACCGCTGCCGGTTCCCGTCGACCAGAATCCGCTGGGCAACTCGATACAGAACGCGATGATCTACGGCTCGTCGCAAAGCGGCCGCTGGATTCGCACGTTCATACAGCTCGGCTTCAACCAGGACGAGAGCCTGCACCAGGTGGTCGAGGGCGCGATGCCGCACATCGCATCGAACCGCGGCGCCTTCGACGTGCGCTTCGCACAGCCCACGCGGCTGTCGGGCACGCAGCACACCGAGGCGCAGTACCCGGGCGCCGAGTCGCCGCAGACATGGGAGGTCAGCGACGATCCGTTGTCCGGCGTAAACGCGAGCCAGCTCGATCGCTGCAGGTCGACGCGCAGTTGTCCGAAGATCATCGCGACGGTGACCGATACCGAGTACTGGCAGTCGCTGATGGCGCTCAACACCACCGACGCGCTGGGCACGCGCGATCTGCCCATTCCGGGCAACGTGCGCATCTTCCAGCTCTCGAGCTCGCAGCATGGCTCGGGTAACCCGCTCGCATCGCCGACGGCGCCGCCCGTCGTCCCTGCCAATTGCCAGCTCGCGCGCAATCCCAACCCGTACATCCCGTACCAGCGCGCGTTGCTCGCCGACCTGCACGACTGGGTCGTCGCCGGGGTCGCGCCTCCGGCGAGCCTGTACTCGACGATCGCCGACGGGACGCTCGTGCCCGTCGAGACGATGCATTTCCCCTATGCAGGCGGGGCGGTCAACTTCACGCTCGAAAGCGTGGCCAACCGCAAGTTCTATCTCGATCGCGGAGCGCAGTTCGACGTGCAGGACATCACCGGCGTGATGGCGGAGCCGCCGATCGCGCGCAGCGCGTATGCGTTGCTGTTGCCGCAGTTCGATGCCGACGGCAACGACATCGGCGGGCTGCGCGGGGTCGAAATCCAGGTGCCGGTCGGAACGTACATGGGCTGGAACCCACGCAAGGCCGGATTCAGCGAAGGCGATTCGTGCGACCTGACGGGCGGCTACATCCCGTTCTTCCGCACGAAGGCCGAGCGCGAGGCGGCGAACGATCCGCGCCTCTCGCTCGCCGAGCGCTATCCGACGCACGACGATTATGTCGCGAAGGTGACCGCCGCGGCCAACGCCCTCGTGGCGAAACGGCTGATGCTTCCGCAGGA